>Ga0114967_10001507_pt1 | contig 19438 bp, 18 predicted proteins | sample M_130628_MF_Meta_FD_92639 | JGI IMG/M metagenome (GOLD analysis project Ga0114967, IMG submission 92639) | Freshwater microbial communities from Lake Montjoie, Canada to study carbon cycling - M_130628_MF_MetaG | ecosystem: Environmental > Aquatic > Freshwater > Lake | place: Lake Montjoie... | reverse complement strand
TTACTTGATTGAAATTGAGGAGTATTTCCTTGATTATTACTTGATTGCCCCTGATTAGTATTTCCTTGATTATTACTTGATTGCCCCTGATTAGTATTTCCTTGATTATTACTTGATTGAAATTGAGGAGTATTTCCTTGATTATTACTTGATTGCCCCTGATTAGTATTTCCTTGATTATTACTTGATTGCCCCTGATTAGTATTTCCTTGATTATTATTACTTGATTGCCCTTGATTATTATTTGATTGCCCCTGATTATTACTTGATTGTATCTGATTAGTATTTCCTTGATTATTACTTGATTGCATCTGATTATTACTTGATTGCACCTGTTTAGTATTTCCTTGATTATTATTTGATTGCATTTGGTTAGTATTTCCTTGATTATTACTAGATTGCATTCCTTGTTCTTGAAATGGTTGTTCTTGAAATGGCTGTTCTTGAAATGGTTTTTCTTGATATGGCTGTACTTGATTAATATTTACTTTATTAGTATTTTTAGGTGATAATATATAATTATTTTCTTTGGAAAAAATATCTATTAAATTCTTATTTATATCTTCTAAATTATTTTTTTCCGTAGAATCTGGTTGATCTTTCAAATATGGCGGATATTTATAATACGGTTTATCTGCAGATTCTAAGGGGGTATATTTTTTATTATTATACGATGAGGAAAAAGATAACATAAATTTAGCAAACTTTGATAAATTTTCTGTTAATAAAGATGAATCTAAATTTATTAATCTAATAATAAAATGTTTAATTGCTAAATAAGAATCAGGGCTTATGTTACTTAAAATTAATAATATTATTGTAAGATATACACCAGACATTATTATAGTCCAACTCATATTCATTAACTGTGATGATATTAAAAATAAAAAAAATATCAGTAATATTAGATTTTTATCCATTAACTAACATTACAAAAAAAATCTCATTAATAATATATATGGATTTTAATCAGAAATATTTGAAATATAAGTCTAAATATTTAAAATTAAAAAACTTTCAAAATAATATTAATCAATCTGGGGGTGGATTAGAAAAAAAAGAAATATATTTATTTAAAGCTGAATGGTGCCCACACTGTGTTTCTTTTAAAAAGACTTGGCAAAGTTTACAAGATAAATTAAAAGATAAATATACCTTTATTACTTTTGATTCTGATAAAGATAAAGCTTCAATTGAAAAATGGAAAATTGGAGGCTTTCCTACTATTATTAAAAGAGTAGGAAATACTATGAAAGAATACGTTGGACCTAGAGATGAAGAAAGTGTTAAGACTTTTATCGAATCTGCTAATTAGAAAATATTTCTATAAATTCATCTGTCTCAGATAATCTACTAATATCTGATAGAGTTTTACTTCCAAAACTTTTTTTAATAGATAAATCTTTCAATTTTGAATATATTTCATCATTGTTTACCGATTTTTTTAAATTATCAATAGCTTCCAAAGAAGATATCATTTTATTATTGGTATCTTTAATTAAATTAATATCAGGACTATTCTTTCCTAACTTTGTCATTGAAGATGTAAATTCTTTAACCTTTTTATTTTTAATCATATCAATTTCTTTTAATAATTTTCTTTTATCTTTTAATACCCAAGTTTTTCTATTCTTCTTTAACAATGGAACTTCATTTTGAACTGATAATAACATTATTCCTTGGGTTTTTTCATCTTTATATAAATTATTAATTATTGGTTCATCAACCCCTTTGTACATATCTACAATTCGTGCTTTGAAATTTTCATTATCCATTTATTATTATCAAGAAATAATTTTAATACTTTTTAATTCTTAAACGCTTATTTTATATCTGTTATAATTCTTAATTTTTTTAAATGATTCATAATTTCTGTTTTCTTATTTTTTTGTAAATTCTTCTCGGCTTCCTCTTTTTTAATAACTGATTCTGAATTCTTTTTCATTTCCTCAAAATTTTCTATACGTTTTTCTATAATCAAGTCTTTGGGTAGTGTTTTTAACTTTACGGGTTTCAAATCATTCTCTTGTTTGTTTCTCTCTGATAATTTATCAGATAATACTCTTTTTGTATTCTCTACTGGTTGGTCAACTTTCAACTTTAAATCTTTTCCGTTCGTAATTTTTGCAGGCACAACATTAGTAATTCCATTGTATAAAACTTTACTTTCTTTAAAATCAGTTTTCTTTCTCTCACTATTTTTTTTTGTTAAACCAGAGATAACATCGGGATTGAATTTGTCTTTCTTATTTTTAAAAAATATATTATTTTCCATTAAATTAATATAATAAAATATATTTTTTTAAACTAACTTAAGATAATGATAAATCTAGTTTTAATAATAATAATATTATTATTGCTTTTCTATCCACTTTTTAAAATTATTGAAACATTTACAAATATCGATTATATTAAAACTTTTACTAAAGAAATTTCTATTTATAGACCAGTTGGTTCTCCTGAATTAGAATCTGTTAAAAATAAAGTTTTAAGTGAAATGAAAAATATAGGACTATCAACTACAGTTCAATCCTTTAAAAGAACAATAAATAATAAAGAATATTCTTTCTCAAACTTAATTGGTGTAAATCCTAATGCTAATAAAAAATATATTTTATTAGGAGTTCATATTGATTCACCTCAAAATCCTAAATGTGAATGTACAACTGATGCGGTCACTGGTATTTCTATTGCTCTAGAACTAGCTAAAAATTTAATAAAAGAAAATAAGAATTATCCAATAATGTTAGTTTTCTTTGATGGCGAAGAAGCAATTGATGGACCCTGGACTTCTTCCAATTCTTTATCTGGTTCTAGTTATTTCGTAGATAATTATGATACTAATTTAATAGATAAAGTTTATATCTTTGATTTAATTGGTGGTGACTTTAATCAAAATAAAATTGCTGGATTTAGTAATAATAAAGCAACAGCTTCTGACTTAATGAAGTTAGCTAAAATTAATGAAAACTATAACCAAAAAATCTTTCAACACCCTAATGATTATACTTCAGATAAAGAAATTCAAGATGATCATGTTCCCTTTGTTAATAAAAATATTTATGCATTAAACTTAATTCCTTATAACTTTCCAAATAACCACCACACTTTAAATGATAATTATGAAAATGTAAATTGGAAATATGTAGAAATATTTTATAGTGTTTTATTTGAATTTTTACGAACTATATAAAAAGAAATACTTTATATATATTATAAATGACTGATTTATACAATATATTACAGATTAAACCAAATGCTTCTGAAAAAGAAATTAAAAAAGCATATTACAATTTATCAAAAAAATATCATCCAGATAAAAATTCTGATGCTGATTCTTGTAGAAAATTCCAAGAAATAAATTCAGCGTATAATATTTTAATAGATGATAAAACAAGAAAAAACTATATACAATTGAATCAAAATCAAAAGAGTCAATTTCAAACAATGTTAGAAAGTATCTTTGCTAAAAAATTTAATTTATCAGAATTAAAGAACTTTGGAGTTTCATTTAGTAAAGATGATTGGGGATACTTGGAAACAAATTATATGAATATAATAAATTCATTAAACTTTAAAGAATTATTCGAATTACTGACTAAAGGAATTATACCCAGGAAAAAGGAAATGAATAGTTTCTTATGCTCTGAATCAGATGTTAATTATTGGGATGATACTCAAGCCGATTATTATTATGACCTTCCTATTTACTTTCAAGTAACTAACAAAATAGATATTAAATTAGTTTTGGACATAACTTTGAATGTATTAATAGAAGAAACAAAAAAGAAAATAAAGATTAAAAGAAGATTAGAAGAGAATGATTTAAGCACCACTTATTTATTTAAAATAGATAAACCATTTATAATTTTTTATGGAGGGGGTGATATGCAAAATGGTGATTATGGTAATTTGATAATTCAATTACAATTACCAAAGAATTTTTATTGGAAAGAAAACTTTATTATTTATGAATATACTATAACTCTTTATCAAATGGTTTATGGACTTGATATAGAATTAGATTTAGGGGGCGATTTGAAAATAGAATATAAAAATTATGTTCCAAGTAGAGATGGCTTTTTGATTAATGTAGATAAATTAAATATTAAAAATCATTTGTTTGCAATTAAACTAGTTATGGGTTATGAACATACGGATGAGAAGGAGGAAATTCTGAGATCTATTTTCAATTAAATAACAAAAAATTTCAATTTAATAATAAATGTTGACTATAATACTTTAACACCATAAATCTTCCTTCGTCATAAGTATATTTATTATAACCTGGAATATCTTCCCAATACATTGCCTTAACCTCACTCCAATTTGCATAGGTTGAAAAATCAATATTATAATCAGCGAGAATATCAATTAACATTCCTCTAATTTCATAACCACCGCAAGTTATTTCATCTTCAAAATGAGACATACCACAATTATCAAATACTCTATCAAATAAAATATTTGGATTTATAATGGCACCTTTTGCTAAAAACAAATCAATAACTTTTGGAATATATTCTTTTACCTCTTTAGCATATCTAGAGCCATCAATTAAAGATTTCATAAATCCATCAATACCATCTTGTGGATTCAAACCATTTTTCAATAAATCAGTCATAATTTCTATATCAGTTATAAAACCATATTCGGATGTTTTTTCATAATATTTGGGATATATCATATTATAACTAGTAGTACATAAACATTCTGTCAATGCTGCATAATAATCTTCCCAAGTTGAAAAGGGATAATCTTTCATTAATCTAATAAATAATATTTTTTTAGAATAAATCTATTTTTTACATATCTATTTCTATATCTTTAATCTCTTTATTATTTATAATTTTTTCACGATTATTATACAATATAAGTTTAATTTCTTCTTTCTTTAGATTTTTTAATATGTCTTCTTCATTCGTCATTCTGTCTATAAACAATTTAATCTGGTCGGCTCTAACTGGATCCATTTTATATTGCATATCTTCATAAAAACTTTCTATATCATACATACGAGATTCTAATATATCATTTAATAATTCATTTTTGTTAACAGCTATAAATTTATTGTTCTTTTCATCAAATTTATAACCGAAACTACTTTGTAAATTTGTAATATAAACATTTTTGAATTGTTTGAATTTATCTGAAATATGAACTAACTCTACTAAATCATTAAGACTCATTGCTTGACGATTTAATATTTTTAATTTTTGATTATCTGTTAATACATTGTTTAAATCTTCGTTACCTAATTGAACGATGTTGATGTTGTTTATAATTCCGTTATTAGTATTATTATTATTATTATTATTATTTAGTTGTGTATTTATTTTATTTAATGTTTTTGGATGAATTTTTAAAGCCTTCTGTAAAAGATTCATCATTTCATCAATCTTGATTTTCATTTCAGAATTTTCCTTCTTAATTTCCAAAAGGTTTGTCTGGTCAATCTTTTTAGTTTTACATTTCTGGGTGTGTTTCCATAAACTATGTCTATTAGAGTAATTTTTTTTACAAATTTTACAGTTGTATTCAGATACATTTTCACCTTGGAACACTGCTGGAACACCGTGGTCTTTCTTTGGAACACAATTGATAACATTTTTAACTTCGTGAAATTTCTTGTAGTGATTACTACGAGACTGACTTGAGGAATACTCTTTATTACAATGCTTACAAACGAACTTACATTCAGATGACATATATATATATTATAAATTAGATATTATTTTCTTAAATGATTTTTTTAATATTATAAAAGTTACAGTTATCAATTACGTCATTTTTATTTTAGCGAGAGAGAGATTTTATATAAATTAAAAGTTTTTTGAAAAATGTTTTTATAAAATAGAAAGTTTATAAATAAAATCTCCCTTTTTATAAATGGCAAAATTTACCGATTTTACAAAAAAATACTTGAAAACCTTTTTTAATATGAGAGGTAATGAAGTCCTACCCGGTTTAAAAGAGTTAAGGAAAGAAGTATGTAAAAATTATAATAAGAATTTAAAATATGATATTGAAGAATATCATATTCCAATTGAAAAAATAAAGAAATTAATTGATACTGAATGGGTTGACCAAGAAGTGATAAATAATTTAGGCGATTTAAAAGTAAATTATAAGATAAGCTGGACTTATAAAGATATAAATCACAAAATCTATTATAAATCCTCGAGAGATATTAAGGATAGATTAGTTTATTTATTGAATGTTTTGAATAGTATGTATGATAAGAAAGAGATAAAAGAAAATAGACCAATTACTATGTATTTAATCTTAACACATTTGAAAAAGCAACCTCCAACATCTAGTATTGTAGGAGTTAAAAACGTTAACAGTGGTTATACAGATTTCTCCACTAATGAAATATTAGTATGGAGAGAAGAAGAATTTGAAAAGGTAATCTTTCACGAAATGATTCATTATATGGATTTAGATGTTAGAAATATGGCTTTTGATGATAAGGAATTACCTCATCACATTGATGGACCAAAAAGTTATTTTGAAGCGTTCACTGACATTTGGGGAAATATTTTTTATTTTATTTATCTATCAATTATAACAAATAAATCTGCAAATAGTTTATTCCAAATAGAATATCAATTTATGAAAAATCAAGCAAATCTTTTTAACAAAATATTTAATTTAAAAGATTGGAAGAACAAAAAAACAATAAAACAAAATACACCAGCATTCACATATTATATATTAAAATTTTTAATTTATAAAGAAATAATTAAATCAGGCACTTTGGATATTTTAAACAATCCAAGGGACTTATTGATTAAGATATTAAGTAGTGATTTTAAAGAAGAGCAGTTTGTTAATTTAAATTCAACAAGGATGACTTTGATACAACTTGAATGATTTACAAATTAACCGTTGTCTCGGTAGGCTTCTCTGCATCAACCATCTCCTTGATGAAAGTCATAAATCTCTTTTGCTCGATTACATGACCCACATCCTTCTTAAAAATCTTAGCTGATTCCTTATCAAGAGTTGTGTTTTGTCCATCCTTCAACTTTCTCTTGATAAACTCATCACTCAAAGCCTTCATCATTTGAGGATAGTTCATTGTAGAATCAGCGGCAAGCTTGCAAAATGCTACGATTGGCTTTGGTACCTGCATCACACGATTGAAACCACCAGTAGGGTTTCCATTGTGCTTGGTAGTCTTATTCTTCAGCGCCTTGTTCATATCATCCTCGTGACACTTGGAAAGTAGAGCCATCACCTTCTCTCTGTTCTTGTTCAAGTCATCCTTCTTCTTGTTCAAAGAGTTTAGAGTCTTCAAAGTAACGTCGCAGTCAACAGTAATCTTCTTCAAATCCTCAGTCAACTTATCATACTCCTCTATAAAATCAGTGAAAGTCTTCTTTGGCTTCTTCTCCTTAGGTTGCTTGGTTTCCTTTGCATCCCCAGCCTCTTCCTCTTCAGCATCATCCTCTTCGTCCTCATCATCATCCTCCTCCTCTTCCTCGTCATCATCATCATTATTCTCATCTATAACAACTACTTTAACTTCATCCTTCTTATTAGATTTCTTAGTGGCAGGTGCTGGTGCAGCAGCAGCTTTTGTGGGTGTAGGTGCAGGCTTCTTAGATTCAACTTCCTTGACAGGAGTCTTCTTATTATCCGTATTATTACTAGTTTTTGGGGGCATTAATATATGTATTTTCGAGTTTAATGGGTCATTTAATCAATTTTTTTTAATGTATTGATTAAATAGCATTTGTATTAGTCAAAAGATACCAATATATTAATAGTCTGTTTATTATCCTTCATAGGATTAATAATTAAGGGCTTTTTATATATTTCTATCTGATTCTTATCTTTTTTCTTATAATTATTATTATATATCTTTTTTATTATTTTAGCATCCTTTTTATTCTTTTTATTCATATCGTCATAAACATCGTTCTTTTTCTCTAATAAAAAATCAAAGATTTTCTTTGATATAAACCACTTGAAAAAGTTCAATTGGCCAATAGTTGTAATAATACATGTATTATTCATAAAAAAAGGTATCCTATCTCCTCTGCTAAATGGGTCAAAATATGTTTTTTGATAATGTTTCAATTGATTTTTGTAATCATAATGAACATTAAAGTTTATTTCTTTTTCTTCTTCATTTAATTTATATGTGCATTTATTAAATTTAGAATATTTTGTTACAAAGTGATCAATTAATCTTATTGATATTTCACAATTACCTGAAATAATATTTATAAATTTATCTGCATTTTTCTCGTTGTCATAAAAATCTTCATTTCCTTTGAGTCTAACTAATTCTTGGGAACTTAATTGAATGATTTTTAAAATTTCTCTATTATCTCTTCTAGATTCAGATAATATTTCAGTGTCGCAAGCGGACATGTATATCTATCAATATTAAAAATTCTTTATAATATTTTCCTCATTTTTTCTAAGTATTTTTCTTCATCAGAAGAATCAGATAAAATAATTTTATCTTCGTCACTAGATATTGTTGTTTCTTCCGCATTAGTATTTGATTCTTTTAATGGAGAATATGTTGGTTCTGCAACAAATGTAGATTCTTGTACAATATGTTCTATTTCTTGTATAACAGGCGCAGATTCTTGTACAACAGGTGCAGATTCTTGTACAACAGGTGCAGATTCTTGTACAACAGGTGCAGATTCTTGTACAACAGGTTCTATAATTAATGGTATATTTTGTGCAATTGATTCTTCCGTAGAACCCTCTACAACTGGCTTTTCAGAACTACTACTTGATTTTAATAAATCTTCATCATTATCAGAATTACTATTACTACTAGAAGTTGATGATACTTCTTCTCCTATTTTCTCCATTATTTTAACTTGACTAGATGTTAATTCATTATCATTATTACGTTTAGTTACTTGTTTCATAAATATACTACTTAATTCGCTATCAGGTACATCCATTTCATCTTTATCTGAATCAGAATCTTCAAGTAATGTATAATTGTATTTGCTTGCTTGTTTATCTTTGAATGATAAAATAATAGGTCTTAAAAATAAAGAAAAGGTATTACTTTGATGATTAATAACTAAAGCATATACTTCTAATAACATCTTACACCAATAATTAACAGGAATATCTTGAACATTAATCCTATTCTTATTTTCTATTTGTAACATTGTTTCAAAATCTACATTTTTTATTACTTTAATCTTAAGCATTCCGTCGGGAAAACTATCAGAGTCTTTAATAATTCTTTTATATTTAATTGAATCTTTAATACCATCAAACCATAATGTTGAATTATATTTTGCATCATTGATAATTTTATCGTCAAGATCTTCAAAAAATTTGTTTAATAATTTAGCTTTATCTTTTTCTTGTGTAATTAAAGGAATTTCTAATTCGTGATAGTCATTAGATACTTTGGTAGGTTGATTAATATTTAATAAGCTTGGACATTGAATTACTAATGGTTTTATTTTTTTATTATCTTCATATTTAATAAAAACTAATTTTTTTGTTTCGGTAGTTTTTACTTTTGTATAAACAATATTTTCTAGGATTATTTGATGAATTCTATAGGGTTCTTGGTAATTCATATAATATAATATAAATTAATCACCTTTAAATCAAAATTTAAGCATTAGCAGTCTTGCCCTTTCCCTTTGGAGCTGCCTTCTTTGGTGCAGGCTTTGGCTTTTCAACAACTTCCTCCTCTTCATCATCTTCCTCCTCAACTACTACCTTCTTGGCTTGCTTTTTAGGCTTCTCGACAATTTTCTCCTCCTCCTCTTCATCGTCATTGTCATCGTCGTCGGACTCAATTTGTTGAACCTTCTTAGTAATCTTGGTTTCAACTTTAGGAACAGGCTTGGCTACAATTTCCTCGTCCTCCTCATCATCATCTTCCTCCACTTCAATCTTTGCAATTGGCTTGGCAGTCTTAGCAGTGGTTGGCTTCTCCTCACTATCACTATCCAAGAATTCATCAGAGACCTTGAGCTCCTTCAAAGAAGCACCAGACTTGGGAGAAGGATCAACTTCAGCCTTGATTGCCTTCAAAGTTACACCGTACTCAGGACTCTTCTTGGTAGGTTGGTGGGCCCATAATTTTATAATAGCCACAACAAATTTAACTTTAGATTTATATGAGAGAGCTTTCTCCTTAACATCAGTCATTGTTTTAATGTTATCCAAAGGAATACGCTTCTTCTCTCCATCAACCATTGTTGGCTTGAAAAAAGTAGTATCCACTTCACCGGTATCATAATCAACACTAATTTTAACCTTTACAGAAGGAATAGTAATCTTTGGCTTTCCACTCTTTGTTTTCTCACCAGGTTTAACATCAGGAACTTTTACACAAGGAGACAACTTATACTTGTCTGCCTTATCTCCAAAATATTTCTCTTTAAATTCAGGCGAGCTCAAATGTTCATCTAGGCTTTTCAATACTTCAAGCAAATCAGCACTCTCCTTAACATCAGGGTCCAAAGGAAGTTGACAATACTCACGGTCCTTATCAGTCTCGTGAAAATCATCAATATTTGGAACTCCATAAAAATCAAGCGCAATATTAGGAAATTGCATAATTAGTTTTCCGCCATTATAAATAGGGTAAGCAGTTAGTTGACCATAAGAATTCTTGTTAGTTTCCAGCTTGGAAAAAGACAATAGGTCCAGGTCTAGTTCAGATGGCTTAATTACCATTTCAGTAGTTTTCTTTTGAGATTTTGACATTAATATACTGAAAATGTTTGCCAATGTATAATTAAATCAATTTTTTTATATCTATTAATAAGAACCAAATTATATTTAAAGATTATAAGTTTTATATATAATATGGAGAAACAAGCATCTTTTGAAGGACTAAACTTAAGTGAGAATTTATTAAAAGGGGTATATTTATATGGTTTTACAAAGCCCTCATCAATACAAATGAATGGAATAGAATCTATTAATTCAGGCAAGGATTGTTTATTGCAGTCCCAATCTGGAACTGGAAAAACAGCTACTTATTTACTAGGTGTTTTGAATAGATTAGAAGAAACAGACAAACAACAATCTTTAATTATTACACCTACAAGGGAATTGTGTGACCAAGTATATAATGTTGCTATTGCATTATCAAAATTTACAAAACTTACTGTTGAAAAATGTATAGGAGGAACTAGTATTGGTGATACTAAAGAAAAACTAAAAAGAGCTAATTTAATTATTGGAACTTTGGGTAGGGTTCACCATATGTGTATGGAAAAAACGATTCACTTACATTCAATGAAAATTTTAGTTATGGATGAAGCAGATGAATTATTGTCAGATGGTATAACTGAAAAGTTAAATTATGTATTAGATAAAATTCCAACTGGAATTCAAACTATTTTAATTTCAGCAACAATGAATATGAATGTTTTTAATTTGAGTAAAAGAATTCTTCATGACCCTACAAAAATTTTATTGAAAAATTATGAAGTAGTAGTTGAATTAATTAGTCAATTTTATTTGGATGTAGAGAAAGAGGATTTGAAATTTGAAACTCTACTTGATTTGTATAATTTATTATCTGCATCACAAGTTATTATTTTCTGTAATACTGTAAAAACTGTTGATTGGTTGAAAGAAAATTTGGAAAAGAATAATTTTACAATTACTTGCATTCATAGTAAAATGTCACAAGAGGAAAGAGATAATACAATGAAAGATTTCAGAGATGGTAAAACTAGATTACTTCTAACAACTGATATTTTATCAAGAGGTATTGATATTCCTCAAGTAAATTTGGTAGTTAATTATGATTTGCCACAAAATAAAGAAACTTATATTCACAGAATTGGAAGATGTGGTAGATTTGGTAAAAAAGGAGTTTCTATTTCAATGGTAAAGTCAGAAGACCCTTCAGATATGAAAACATTAGAAATGATGAAACAAAAATATAAAATTGCAATTAAAGAAATGCCTTCTGATATAGAAAAGTATTTAAACTAAGTTTACAATTTATATTAATATTATTAATATTAATATGAATATAGCTATATTTAACGGTTTTAAATTTCATTATGAAATGTTTGGATATATCATTGATTATTGTAAAACAAAATCTTATAATTTAGATATTTATACCCCTACATCTTTTGATTTAGGGTGGTTGGATTTTTATAAAAAAATATTTACAATTAATATAATTGATAGTAATAATTTCCCATATGAAAAAAATAATTATAATAAAATTATTTTAGCAACAGATGATGATAAAGTATTTTTAAATAAAGGTTCTCATCTGGATAAAACAATTTGTATAGATCATTACACTGGATTAAGAAATAAATCTATTAGAATTCATATTGGTACTAGATTTTTTACTACTAGACCAGAATTAGATTGGATTTTACCAGTTTATAGATTAATAAAAGTAGAAGATAAAATTAAAAATTCTACTATTGTTTGTATTGGTCGATTTATTCCAATAAATTTTACTAATTTTAATAACTTTAAAAATAATAATTTTATTTTAATTAATAGAAGTATTAATTCAAGAAACTATGAAAAATACGATAATATTACTTGTTATTCGCAAATGAATACAAGTCATATGATTGATATATTAAAAACAGCATCTTATGTTTTAGTAACTGATATTAATAAAGATCATATTGATAAAAGTATGAGTGCTTCAATTCCATTAGCACTTAACTGTTTATGCACTCTAATTTTACCAAAGAAAATGAATGATATTTATAAATTTAAATCAGCAATAACTTATGAAGATAAAATAAATTTAATTGAACCAAATATTGAATTAGTAAATGAAGATTTAGATGATTTATTAAAACATAGAGATTCTATTTTTGATAAATATTTGCTTACTCAGACGGCATAAAAAAGTTAGCTTGATTAATACCATATTTTATTATATCTTTCAATATAGAATCCTCTTCCAATGGAGTGAATGTGACACGACCACCAGATTCATCCGCAGTATATTCCGAATTTTCTAATTTGCCTGTATCCAAATACAAATCAAAGGCGCCTGTTCCTCCTGGAATTACTTTACCTAACATTACATTTGATGAGACTGATTTCATTGTATCTCTTTCATTAAAGATAGATGCATTTACAAAATGATCCATAGTTTGTTCAAAAGATGCTTTTGCAAATGGGTCTGAATCTAATTTACTTAGACCGTGTCTGTCAATAGAAGTAATATCACCATTGTGAGTCATCATATCAACCAATAGAGACAAGTGAGTTTGATTTAATTTATCTCCCAACACATCCATATATTCTTTAATCAATATTTGACGGGTGCCTTCAATTCCATAATTTCTATAAACAGTATAAATATCATTCACTCTTGTTCTAGTATTATTAATTCCTTTCATATATTTAATCTTTTCTAAATTGATACCAGTAGTAGTTACCACAAACTCCTTTTCTACTTTAACTTCTCCAGTGCTTTCATCAAAATTAATTACACGTTGTTCTTCCATATTAATATCTCTAATACCATCAATACCCTTCAATGTAATATCATTCAACACAATATTCAAAAAGTCAACTAGAATTTGGTAATTGAATGAAGACATTGAAAATCTAACGTGGATAATTTGTTCTTTATCAGCTGTACTATTACTTAGAATTGCACATCTGCTAATTTTATTAAAAATATCTTTATCATTTTTCTTCATTGTTTTGATATTTGTAAAATTCTTGTACCAGTAGGAAATAAATTTAGTCTTGATATCCAATAAGGTAGTTTCTTTATCTAACATCTTTTCTAAGTTTAGTTTAATTCTAAATACAAATGGTAAAGAAGTTAGTTCTGCTTTTTGATTATTTACAAAGAATGGTGTAGATACATTATCATTCTTTAATATTTTTTCAGTTCCAACATCGTAATAAATACTTGCACTATCAATCAAATTTTTAATAGACAAAAACTTGAAATAAGATGCAATTCTATTTACTGCATTCCTATCACTTCTAATTTCATTATTAAAGTAGACCATAATTTGAGGTGTCTTGATGTCTTTGGACAATGATAACAACTCAAGAATACGTGGCACTCCTGAAACTGCTCCTGATTTAGATGCCACTCCTGCAAAGTGTTTAGTGTTCAAGTTCAATTGGGTAGTAGGTTCACCAATTGATTGAGCTGCTAAGATACCAACCATTTCACCAGGTTCAGCAATACTTTTGATAAAATGAGTTTTAATATCAGCCCAGATTTTATTAAGCTTTTCCTTATTTAAACCATAATCAAAAATACATTTATTAGGAGATAGATATTCATGTAAAGCTACTTCTAATATGAATTTTAATGATCTATCATCTTTAATAAATCTTTCATTGCCTTTGTTAGCAATTTGTAACAATCTAATGTCAGGTGATTCTAAAAATGCATTGATTGAATCCAAAATGTCTTGAGGCTTCAAATCTAAACATTCGGTTTTGTTAGAATAATCTTGAGTTAATCTAAAAAGATTCACAGGCAACATAAACTTTTCCTCCATAGTTTTAAAGTTCATTAATGCTTTCATTTGAATTTGTCTCATTTCATTTCTGTATTGTTCAAGTTTATCCAAATACTTTCTATTAAAATCCTTTACGTTAGATATTTTATGTTTCTTTTCTAGTTTCTTAATTTGTTCAGGTGTAAACCCAAAGACAGATTCTAGTTTTTTATTATCCATTTCAATGATATTTAATTTGATTTCAGTTTGACTTGCTTGGTTAATACCATTTTCTCCGTATACATATTGAATTACTACACCTCGAGAATTTCTATTTGTTCCGTCATATTTAATACTCAAGTCTTCCAAACCTTTGATGAGTTTTCGTTGTAAATATCCAGTTTGAGCCGTTTTGATCGCGGTATCTATCAACCCTTCACGACCCGCAGTACTAAAAATGAAAGCTTCATATCCCTTTAATCCGTCCAATAGTGAAGACCGAGTAAACCCTCTAGCTTCAGGAGTATCATCATCTTTATGAAAGTAAAACATTGTTCTTCCTTCAACCTTTTTCATCATACGTTTACCCTCAATAGATTGTTGTCCAATACAAGCAGTCATTTGCTGCAAGTTAGTTTCTGTTCCTTTAGCACCTGAAGATACCAAAGCCCAGAAAAGATTGGACACATTCAAGTTCTTTTTAATTGTTCCACCAACATCATTACCAACCACTGACATTTTAGCATTCAAGTCGGCTTCAATAATAGCAGGTGAAATTTGGTCAATATCATTTTCATATTGAGTCAAAGTATATTTATTTTCTAATACAGTATTATCAATCAATTTCTTAATTTTATTCTCAAAATCTTTATCCAAGAAGGAATCCTTAAAACTAATAGTCATACCTCTTTGCATCAAGAAATTCAATATTAACTTTTGAGCATCATCAATAAATTGTCTGGTCTTATTAGGTCCAAACTTATCCCAAATAAAATGAATGATTGAATTCTTTGCAGTAGACAAAGATGATTTATCTAATAGGCCTGTTAATAATTGGCCATCTTTAATTTGAAAAGTAATTTCTCCTTTATCATTCTTCTTTACATTGTTAATACCCTTTGGAATAATATGACTAAAAACTTCTTGACCGGTATATTCTTTATCCATATCAAGTTCGTCTTTAGTAGTAGAAGAGGTATTACATAATATATTAGCAGCATCTGATCCTTTAATTCTAACATCTTTTTGTGTTAGTAAAAATGCGCCTGATAATGCATCTTGTTGACATCCGATAATTGGGTTCGAGTCTTTTACGCCTATAATTTGATATTTTACGTTGGCAATTCTTTTTAACTCGTTCCTTGCTTGGATGGATTGTGCAAGGTGAATATTCATTTCGTCTCCATCAAACCTATGTGAATCACATCAGAATTTCTAATATTGTGATAAAACAGATAAGTACCCTAACTTTCATTAGGGAGTAGACTGTATCTTAAGCAAGCTTTGAATTGGTTAAATTCATTCAGTTTCCGAAGAAACAGCGCTTACCAACATCCGTTCAGTCGTTGAGAGCCTACCATATCCTAACCAAAGCGGATTTAGGTAGTAACCCTGCGGATTTCCCAATCTCTAATTTTATTACTGTTGGAGCCGGCAATTAACCGGGTTCCTTTTAATGATTTCTCATTAAAAGTAGTAATTAGAGCTCTAAGGGGGTCCCCGCAACAAGATGTTTTGCAAATAGCTTCATATATTCTTTATCTAAATCTAAATTTTTACTTTTAAAGAATTTTTTCAAGTTGTTAGTGTGTTTTTTAATTTGTTCAGGAATTATTTTGTCGTGTTTGGATAAATTATCTTCTTTTTTATAAGGCATCAGATTTTTCCAGTTAAAAGCGATTAATTGATTTTCTTTAATTAACAAATCAAACGTATTTAACGGGATAACATGATCTATATGCCAGTGAATACCATAATTCCCCCAATTCATTTCATTAGTGAAACAAAATTCTAACCATTCTTTTACAAAACCAAAATCTATACCAATATATTTTTTTGTTGAATCATCCTTATCAATTAAAGCTAAAAGACGACGATGCGTATTTTTCTTTATCTTAAATTCAGGATCATTATTATATTTTTCAACAAACTTTTCATTAATTCTTGGTTTATTTTTTTGGTGCCAGTCCGATTGCAATTTTTGCATTTGTTCTTTATTATTTTCGGCCCAGATTTTTGCTTTATTGTTAGATTTTCTGTAAGCTCTTCCATAAGCTTTTTCACATTCACGACATTTACTTCTATTATCTCTAAAATCATTTCTGACTTTAGAAATTAAACATTGTACACAAACTCTTTCCATTTTTATTAAGCTATTTACTAGGAGTAAATTGTAATTTTATTACAATTTTTTTAACCTTTTAAGTTCTCCTTTTGCCGACCTTGATGGGATTGTTAATCGGCTCCGTATGGTTTACACGCTGATACATTTACTCTGAACGTGTTAACATTATCCATATCTAATACATGAATTTGGTGAGCCATCATAGAAGGCTTATGCAGTGTTGGTTGACGATTAAACAATACAAAATCACCATTCACTGAATGTCTCTCTACAATATCACCAATATTTAATCTAATAGATTTCTTTCTATATTTTAAATCTATCTTTTGAACTTCACTCCTTCCATCTCTATAATTAGTTCTCAATACAAAGTTAGCACCAGGATATTCATCTCTACCATTTTTAATTAATGCTGTTAACTTTTTAATATTATAAGGTGTTACTTCTTCAGGAATAGTTAATTCCATAGCAATCTTCTTTGGCACACCCAATTGGTCAATATTAATATAAGGGTCTGGGGTAATAACTGAACGACCACTAAAGTCAACACGTTTACCCATCAAGTTACTTCTCACACGTCCTCCTTTACCTTTAATTCTGTCAGAAATACTTTTAGTAGGAGTTCCTGTTTTAAATTCAGATCTAGGTAATGAGATTGATTCATTATCAAAAAATGTAGCAATATGATATTGTAATAGTGTATGATTAGTATTTGAAAAAATAGATAATTCATTGTCAACCGTTTCCTTATCCAATTGAGCTCTCAACCTAGAATTAGCATTAACAATATCTGAATACTTTAGTGTTGATGCATCTTCCATAGTAGAAGAAGAGAACATATCTATTTTAGAAGTAGGGCGATTATTCACTGGAGATACTGGTAGAATCTTAATAATTAAATCTTCAGGTCTGGCAGACTTTGGATTAAATCCAAGTAAAAAACAATCGTTATCTGATACATTTCTTAAAATATTATAACAGTTACGAGGTGTTAAAATTTCAATAACCTTTCTACTTTCTTCAGTAACTTCACCTGTCTTTTCATCAGTTTGTGAAGAACCTATTTCTCTTTCTAAAATTAAATTTATAGATACTTTATTTGCATTAATTTCTCTTTTAATTTTAGGCACTTGGGTTCCGCAATTCCAACAAAAGTTAACACTCTTGGTTATCATTTTAATTTCCTTATACCGAGTCTCTCCTCTTTTTAATAATGACTTTTTAAAATTAACGTCATTCTTTTCAATTAAAATATTAGAACATTTAGTACAGATACATTGTAATAAAGACTTTAAATGGTCCAAAAAACCATAATGCCAAACATGCTCTGCTAATTCTATATGACCAAAATGTCCTGGACAATCTAAAAAATTTAAACCACAAGTCGTACAATTTAAATAAGGGTCGCATGTACCTAATCTAAGGTCCACTAACCCTCCTTTCTTTGGTTCATAATTTTCATACGCGTCTGCTAAGTTCAGACCAAAAGGGTCGGAACTAACAGAGGAGTAACTTTTAATCTCCTTATTTGTAAAGATGCTAAAATCTACTGTATGAATTCTTTTAACATCCTCCCCGTAATATTTTGATTCGTATGACATTTCTTTAATTAATATAAATATCTTTATATAAAATTTTTAAATCAATTTTTTATATTAATTTAAAAAATTATCTAGTTTAAACTAATGGATAATACTTTTTACTATAAGGCCGTAGGTGAAGCAATTGTTTTTGCCTCTATTCAATTCTCAATTGGCTCTGTTGAAATGAGTTCTAAATTCTCTGTAATGAACTTTTCAAAAGACCAAGAAACTTTACAAAACGCAGCCTATGCTTTGACTGACTATTTAAAAATTGCTTTACTCTGGATTGTCGGAACATCTTTGATTATGTATTCTAATTTCGGATTATACGGTTTGATAGTCAATGTAATCATTAATGCAGTCATCGTAGGTTGGATTATGTACAGTTACCACATCTGCTTCCAACACGCTGCTAAGAAATATAACTTAAAATATCCTAATTGGTGGGTAAAACTAACAAAGTCTTGTTAGGTTAAAACTTAATATTAGTAATATAATTTTTTAATTTATTATTAATTTTAGTAATATCAAAATTTCCATAAATCAGATTATAATGATAATCATAATTATTTAATATTTCTGTTGCTTTATTTATTAAATTATCATACTCACATGATATAACAAATTCAATTAATGGATATTTTTCTTCTTCTAATGATTTTTCAGAAATAACAATAACTTTATTTAAAATGCATCTGGTTATTCTTATTTCTTCTAAAACTAAATAATCTTTTGCATTGTGTATATTAATTAAAACTTTAGACCTTAATAAAATATTATCTCTAGTATTTCCATATAGAGCAGGTCTCCCAATCCTATGGGAATTTGGAAACTTTTTAGATAAAGGTGCAAAAATATTTTCTATTTTTTCATTCCAACTACAACATATAACAAAATCATATATTTTTTTATAATTAAACACTTCTGCCAAATTAACTTGATAGGGTAAATATAAAGTTTGAATATTATGTTTTTTTAAAATATTACAATTTGTTTCACTATAATCAAGTAATTTACATTTTTTATCTTTAAAATTGAGTCCAAATTGTAATCTTTCTGGAATTGTCATTTGTTCTATATTA
>Ga0114967_10001506_pt1 | contig 19440 bp, 12 predicted proteins | sample M_130628_MF_Meta_FD_92639 | JGI IMG/M metagenome (GOLD analysis project Ga0114967, IMG submission 92639) | Freshwater microbial communities from Lake Montjoie, Canada to study carbon cycling - M_130628_MF_MetaG | ecosystem: Environmental > Aquatic > Freshwater > Lake | place: Lake Montjoie... | reverse complement strand
CCGCCACCGGAGCAAAAAGCCCCGCCACCGGAGCAAAAAGCCCCGCCACCGGAGCAAAGAGCCGCGCCGCCGGGGCAAAGAGCCCCGCCCCTCGGGCAAAAGCCGGAATGCCGGGGCAGAAAGCGGGGGCAAAGGGCAGCGCAGGGCATTACTTACGGGGAAAGGCTGCCACCAAGGCGGGTCAGGGCGTTACCACGGTGTGTTCACTACGCTTCCGAATCCTGAAATTTACCATGAAGTGCTTGGCTATCTTACCATTCCACCTGAAGCTGTTTACTACGAAGCCCCGAAGGAATTGCTGGGTAAAGTGGTATCAACGAAACGACAAAAACCTTGCCCGTCGATGATCCCTCATTACGAAGCTGGATTGCTGCTATGACAGGAAGAGGCGAAGCGTTTAAATTCGGCATTTGGTTTTATGCTGAGGTCCAGTTTGAGGGAAATTCCCGCCCGCAGGATGTCCTGATCCGCACTTGGAACCTGGGGACGGTTGATGAGAGAACGACTAAATTGCTAACACCAGCCCGCTCGCCCGCTGAGGCTGCAGCTACGGCTGCTGCCGCCGCTGCGGCTACGGAAAATGGTTTCGACTTTATTCCCTGGGTATGTAGTAGCGGCGATGGATCAATCAAGGCGTAGCTTCATCCTCCGGTTCCGGCAGGAAGAAGATCGCGATGATAGCCGGCACCCACACCACCGACGTCCAAAATAAAGTGCCCTGGTAATCGCCGCCCCGCGTGATTTGCTGGGCAAATACGGTGCCTGCTGCCGCCGCGAATCTCCCGATATTATAGCAAAACCCCGCGCCGGTGGTGCGCAGCAGGCTGGGGAAAAGCGGCGGCAGGAACATGGTGAACAAGCCATAGGCCCCGGACCAGAAACCGATCGAAGGCAGCCAGAAAAACGCCATCGCCTGCAGGGAGTGGTCCACACCGAAGGTGGCCATCACCATCACCACAAAGCCTGTAAACATCAGCGCAATAGCCCGGCGGTAGCCCAGCCGGGTTGCGATCCAGCCGGCGAAAAAGTTTCCAGCGATGGACACCACGATCAGCATGGCGAAGCTCCGGGCCACAAAGCTGTTCACATCATTTTTGGACCATTGGGCGGCGGTGGCGAGCGCGCGCATCAGCTGGGACTGCCAAAACAAAAACGCCCACCATGCCGTGAGGGAAAAAGCGCAGACGATGACCGCAGGCACGGTGATTCCCAGCAGATCCCCGCGGAAGAGATCAGCCATCGGCGGCTTCACCTGAGCGGTGGATTTCGCCCCATGCCAATCCTCCGGCTCCGGCACATTTTTGCGGATCCAGTAGACAATCAGAGCGGGCAGCACGCCGACCAGGAAAATGTAGTTCGGCGGCAGGGACTTCATCAGGAAACCCGCCAGGCAGGCCAGCAGGATGCCCAGATTCACCGCCGTCTGCAGCACGGCGGCCAGCCATTTCCGCCAGCCCTTGGGCCACGTTTCAGAAAGCAGGGTAGAGCCCACCGCCCACTCCCCGCCGATGCCCAGGGCCGCCAAAAAGCGGAAAATCAGCAGGTGCCACCAGGTGGCGGCGAAAAAGGACAGGCCGGTGAACACCGCATAAGTCAAAATAGTCAGGCTCAGCGCCCGGCTGCGCCCGATCAAATCGCCAAGGCGTCCGAAAAACGTGCCGCCCAGGGCCCAGCCGATCAGAAACGCCGCCTGGATCCACGCCGCCTTTTGTCCCACCTCCTGCTGGGCTGCGGCATCCAGCGTTCCCTGGTAGTTGTATCCCAGCAGCATCGCCACAAACGACGTGGCCACCAGGGTGTAGAGGTGGAGGTCCAAGCCATCAAAAAGCCATCCCAGCCATGCGGCGATGCCGCTTTTCCATTGAGGGGAAGTTAGATCTTTCAGGCGGGTGACCGGTGCTGTGCCGGGTGGGGAGGAACTGGAGGAAACGGACATGGGGCGCGATTTATAGGGAAAGGCCCCGGCGGATGCAACATTCTCTTCCGGAAAGCCATCGCGGCGGCAGAGCGGGCCGGTTTTTGCCGTCTGCCGTCATGGCCCCGGGCGGCGCAGCGCCCAGTCCGCAGAGGCCGGGGTCCGGTCGAAGACGACCACCGAATACACCAATAACAGGAGCACGATGATGGCGCCGTAACCGCAGGTGGCAATGCCTCCGGCAACCAGCATGAACGGTGCGGTCAAAAGCATGGTCACCATGCCCCGGGTGGGGCTGATTTCGCAGGGCATCAGGAACAGCTTCAAATGAGCGCGGCCCAGTTGCATGCCGATGGTGGCGTAAAGCACATGCAGGAGCATCGCGTAGGCATAACCGTAAATGAAAAGCAGATAATCAAAGGTTCGCGCGGCCCCCCGGGCATGGTTGATCATGCCTTCAGTGATACTCACCGTCAGGCCCAGGATGAGCACTCCCGTGCCGATGATGAAAAACCGCATGCCCAGGCCCGCATAGCCACTGGCCCCGATCACACAGCCCGCGATGCCCAGGGAACTGGCAAAGACCGAGAGGAGCGTGAAAAAATTCTGCACCAGTTCCACCCCGCCAAAGAAATAACGCACCAGCATGTAAGGCAGCAGGGACAGCAGCGCCAGCCCGGCCAGCAGCGCCTGCACTGTCCATTTGCCGCGCACAATCTGCCAGCGCGTCAGGCCGCCGAGCAGCAGCAGCTCCGCATTCCGGCCATCGGATTCCGCGTGCAGGGAATCCATCAGGCGCAGCGGCATCACCAGAGCCACCATCAGATAGACCACCGGCCAGAAGAGGCCTGATCCATCCGCAACAGCTGCGGACCAGCCGCTGCCCGCCGTGGCCGTGCGGGTGAGGAGGAATTCCAGAGCCACCGCGCCGAGAGCCAGCAGGTGCAGCACGAGAAATGGACCCACAAAGCCCTGGGCGCGCAAGCCCTGGCGCAGTTCCTTCACCACCATGGCCGGCCAGCGGTCGGCAAAATCCGGCAGAGCCCTGACCGGGGGGGCGGGGGAAGGGGCGGACAGGGCGGGAGCATTCACAGGCAGGACGGGCGGCCTTTTTTCAGGGCCGTATCGCCTCACTATCAGGAAATCCGGCGCTCCCTGCAAGCGGAAGCAGGACTGCGGCCCACCCTGCATTTCCCAGGAAAACAAGTTTGGTCTTTTGGGGAAATGTCGTAGAGCTTCCTGCAGTCCCACTTTTTTCCCATGATCTACGTCGTCATCAATGGCACCCAACAGGGGCCTTTCTCCATCGGACAAATCAATTCCATGCTGGCCGCCCACCAAATCCGCCCGGCCGATCTCTCCTGGTGGGAAGGCTGCGCGAATTGGGTGCCCATCGCCACGGCCCCCGAGGTGGTGCTGCCTGCTGCCGCTGCCCCTGCGCCCCAATCCGTGCCGGGCTCGGTTTACGCGCCGCCTGCGGGCAGAATCCTCAATACTCCATCAGGATCAGCTGCCGTCTCCCCTGCCACCGTGGAGGCCCTCCGGCAAACCCGGCCCTGGGTGCTCTTCCTGGCTATTCTGGGGTTTATTGGAACTGGGCTTATGCTTCTGGGGGGATTGTTCATGCTTGCGGGAGGGGCCATAACGATGACGCAGGCCTCCAGTGCCATGGGACCAGGTGGAGCAAAAGCCGCTGGCTTCATGGGAGGCTTCATGACCTTCGCTGTGCTGATGTTCCTCGTAATCGCGGTGGTTTATCTTTATCCGATCAGCAAACTCCTCAAGTATGCCGGGGCCATCGCCCGCTTGAGCCGGTCTGGGGCCGTGCGGGATTTGGAGGATGCCCTGCAGCAGCAGAAAAGCTTCTGGAAGTTCGTTGGCATCATGGTTATCGTGATATTCACCCTCTACATCCTGGCTTTTATTGCTATCTTCGTGATGGGAGTAGGAGCTGCTGGAGCCTTTTCCGGAGCGAGTGGCAGACCTGGCTTTTCCGCTCCGCCCTGATAGAAGCAGGCCGTGGGGCTAAGATCCGCTCTTGGCAAGGTCCCTGCGGCGAATCATGGGGAATCCCTTTCCAGCCAATCTGAACTAAACCAAATTCGGTTTTTCAGTCAATTTCCGCAGGCACCTGTTGGGATTCGAATGGATTGCTGAAACCGGTTCTGCCGGGCATCAGCGCTCGACGCGCTTGCTGCCGCCGCCGACTTCCTTTTCGACTTCGGCCAAAGTGGCCATGCTGGTATCGCCAGGGGTGGTCATGGCCAGGGCTCCGTGGGCGGCACCATAGTTGACGGCTTTGGCGGCGTCGTTGAATTGCAGGAAGCCGTAGATGAGGCCGCTGGCGAAGCTGTCGCCACCACCCACGCGGTCCATGATTTCGAGGCGTTTGCGGTCGGGGGCGCTGTGGAATTGGCCCTCGTGCCAGCAGATCGCGCCCCAGTCATTGATGGTGGCGGACTCCACGGTGCGCAGGGTGGTGGCCGCGACTTTGAAGTTGGGGAATTCCCCGACGGCGCGCCCGATCATGGCCTTGAAGCTATCCAACTCAATGTGGCTGATGTGTTCGTCCACGCCTTCGACTTCCATGCCCAGACTGGCGGTGAAATCCTCCTCGTTGCCAATCATGACGTCGACGCTCTTCGCGATGCGGCGGTTCACTTCCTGGGCGCGGGCCTTGCCTCCGATGCTTTTCCAGAGGCTGGGGCGGTAGTTCAGGTCATAGCTGACGATGGTGCCGTGCTTGCGGGCGCATTCCACGGCTTCGATGACCACTTCCGGGGTGCTATCGCTCAAAGCGGCGAAAATGCCGCCGGTGTGGAACCAGCGCACCCCTTTTTTGCCAAACAAATCCTCCCAGTCAATGTCGCCCGGCTTGAGTTGGCTGGCGGCAGTGTTGCCCCGGTCGGGAATCCCTTTGGCCCCGCGGATGCCGTAGCCACGCTCGGTGAAATTCAAGCCCACCCTGACATTCCGGCCGATGCCGTCATAGGGCACCCATTTGATCCAGCTGACATCCACGCCACCCTGCATGATGAAGTCCTCCACCAGCCGGCCGACATCGTTATCCGCGAAGGCGGTGACCACAGCGGTGCGCAGGCCAAAGCATTTCCGCAGCCCGCGCGCCACGTTGTATTCCCCGCCGCCTTCCCAGACCTTGAATTCCCGGGCCACCCGCACCCTGCCCTCACCCGGGTCCAGGCGCAGCATGATTTCTCCCAGAGAGACGCAGTCGTAGAGGCAGGAGGAAACAGGGCGTAAGGTAAGCATGGCGGAAGGATTGGAATGTGCCGCAGAAATGTAGGGGGCAGGACCCGGCGCAAGGGAAGACTGGCCAGCCTGGCAGGCTCATTTGGGGGAGAGCGCATCATATTGCAGCACCGGTGCAAGAACCCGGGGCGGGAGCCGTTGTTTTATCCAATTGAAAACGCAATCCATCTCCCACCCGTCTGCTTCATTCCCGCGCAGAAAATTTCTCCGGCTGGCAGGCACTGGCCTGGCCACACCTTTTATCCTGCCAGCCAAAGTGTGGGCGGATCCACCTTCCAAAAAACTCGCCCACGCGGCGATCGGGATTCAGGGGCAAGGCGAGCCGGATCTGGCGGAGCTGCATGGTTCCGGGCGGCTGAATGTGGTAGCCGTCTGCGATATCGAACCGGCAAGACTGGAGCGTGGTGCCGCCGCCTACGGCACGCCGGCGAAATACACGGACTGGCGCGAACTGCTGGAAAAGGAGGGGGATAAAATCGATAGTGTCAATGTCACCGTGCCGGACCATATGCACGCCATGATCGCCCTGAGTGCGATGAAGCGGAAGAAACATGTTTATTGCCAGAAGCCGCTGACACGCACCATTGCCGAAGCCCGGGCCATGGCCGCAGCGGCTGCCCGTCAGGGCGTGGTGACCCAGATGGGAAATCAGATCCAATCCTCCGGCGAATACCGCACGGCGGCTGCCATGGTGAAGCAGGGCCTGATCGGCAAGGTGAAGGAGATCCGCTGCTGGTCCGGGGCGCAATTTCCCCAGGCGGCGCGTCCGGCGCAGGCGGATCCCATCCCGCCCGGGCTGGACTGGAACCGCTGGCTGGGTCCGGCTCCGGAACGTCCCTTCAACAATGCGATTTACCATCCCTTCAACTGGCGCGGCTGGCAGGATTTTGGCGGCGGGGCGATTGGGGATTTCTGTTGTCATATCATCGATACCCCGCTGAAGGCCGTGGACTTTGCCCTGCCGGAATCGGTGATCTGCCTGGCGGCGGAAGAGGCTTGGATCCAGGATGCCCGGAGGAAGGGCGATTCCTGGCCGGCGTGGGAGAGCTTTGCCTGGGAAATCCCGGGCAATGCCATGACCACCGGAAAGCTGCGCCTGACCTGGCAGGATGGCGGAAAAAAACCTGACCTTTCCGATGTCCCCGGCTGGCAAAAGGACCGCGAAATCCCGCCCAATGCTTCCCTGATGATCGGCGAGACGGGTTCGCTGCTGCTGGTGCATTTCGGGGCCCATGCCCAGTTGATTCCGGATCCTGACAATACTGCGAGGAGGTTCCCCCGGCTCGCGGGCAATCCGTCGGAGCACTACCATTCCTTCGTCAGCGCCTGCCTGGACGGAAGCCCCACCACCTCCCCATTTTCCTATGGCGCACGGCTGACGGAGGTCGGTCTGCTGGGCACCATCGCGGCCCGTTTCCCTGGCCGGAAGCTGCGCTGGGATGCTGCGAAAATGGAATTTCCCGAGGTTCCGGAGGCGAATGCCTACGTCTCCCCAGCCCGCCGGGCGGGATGGGAGCTGCCCGTGATCTGAGCCCCGGGCGCAGGTTATTCCTCAGCGGACCCAGGGTAGAGATTGGCATCCAATTGGCCCCGGTGAATGATTTCGCGGAGATCCCGGATGATGGTCCTGCGCGAGACCTGATAGCGGCGGGCGAAACTGGAAACGCCCGGCGGCCCGCCCGTGAGGCGCAGGGTCTTCAGCATGTCATACTGGCGGGCCAGCCGTTCCGTGAAGCGGCGGTCGGGCTCGTCGCCATCCACCTTGTCCAGCCGCTCCAGGCTTTGCAGCCAGGCGACGACTTCGCCCATGCCGCATTCGGTGAGGGCGATCTCAACAGTGCGCTCCAGCTCATCCAGGTCCACGGGCTTCTCCAGGGCATAGTGGGCGGAGCGCGGACCGCTCAGGGCGGCGAGTTGTTGTTTTACATTCAGGGATCCACTGATGACGATGACCGGAACGTGACCTGCCAGGGTTTTCAACTGGGGCAGGAAATCCAGGCCGCGCTCGCTGCCTTCCAGGATGTGATCCAGGATGATCAGGTCCGGCATGGTTTCCGCCAGATGCTGCAGGGCTCCCGCCGCACTGGACGCGGTGATGAGACGGTAATCCCGCAGGGCTTTTGCATAAAGCCCGAGTTGCCGGGGATCGTCCTCGACGATCAGGATGGAAGCGGAATTGAGGAGGGGACGGGCGGGCATAGGGTTGGTTTTTTCCATTAAGCCGGGATATCCATTTTGTCTGTGGGCCTTTCGGGCACACCTGGTCCAGTGATAGGAATGAAGACGGAAAAAGTGGCACCTTCGGACGGGATGGAGTGCAGGGCGAGGCCCATATGATCGCGCTCGGCGATGGTGTAGACCATGCTCAGTCCCAGCCCCGTGCCGCGGTCGTTGCCGGCGTTTTTGGTGGTAAAAAAGGGTTCGAAAATGCGGTCTGCGATTCCGCTGGGCACGCCCGGACCGGTATCGGCAACGGCGATTTCCACATAAGCTGCGGCGGGATGCGGTGGCAGCAGGCAACGGGAAGCGGCGGCAGGCGGGGCCGGGTTAACCGTGATCCGGAGCCGGCCGTTGCCCTGCATCGCCTCGGAGGCATTGACGATGAGATTGAGCAGAATCTGCTCAATGCGCCCTGCGGGCACTTCCACCGCAGGGGTCGCTTCATCCAGATCCAGATGAAGGGTGATGCCGCTGAGAAACTCCGTGCTGAGCAGGGCTGCGGTATCGCGCACCACATCGGTGACCGGCCGGGTGGGCCCGGTTTCCTCACGGCTGTAACTGAGCATGGAACTCACCACCTTTTTCCCCTGGAGCACGGCGGATTCCACGGATTCCACCAGTTCGGTGACCTCCGCATGGCCGCGGGTCTCGCGGGAGATCAGCTTGTTCGACATCCGGATGACCGAGAGGAGATTGTTGAAATCGTGCGCCATGCCGGCGGCCAGGGTGCCCAGGGCTTTCATTTTTTGGCTATGAAGGAGGCTGGTATTCGCCTGTTCCAGGTCGCGGCGCTGGGCGTTGAGCTGCACCTCGGCTCCGGCAAAATCCTGCATCAGACCGTGGTGGCGGCGCAGCATGACCACGGCTGCCACCGCCGCCGCGAGGGCCGCGATGCCCAGCAAAAAGCCGAATTCCCAGCGGGAGCCTTCCCCGGCGGAGGCGGCAGGAGCGATGGTGACGGCAGGAGCCGCAGCGCCATTCTGCCAATCCAGGCCCAGTCCGGCCAGTTCCTCCCGCAGGAGGGTGAGATTCCAGATCTGGATTTCATTCCCGGAACAGGAAACAACCAGCCGCGAGCCATCGGCGGCCATGCGGCAACTGCGGATGTTCCGGATGTTGGGTGGGGTCAGGGTCAGCAGGGGCGAGAGATCCCCGCCCCGTCCCAGTTGCATCGTCTGCGGGGTGATATCAAAAGCCGCCAGCAAGCCATCGGCACTAAGGGCAATGGCCCCGGTCGCATTGGTGCGCTTTGGCAGGATGCGCGAGGTATCCTCCTTCCAGGAACCCGTTTGCACGACCCGTGGCCTGATCTCCTGGGAGAGCAGCAGGCGCTGGCTGTCGGCGCTGAAGACCGCGATTCCAGCCGGGCGGCGGTCATTGAACAGGACGCCGCCACTGCTGGTGTCAAAAACCGTGCTCCCTATCCCCATGCCATAGGCGAACGCGGCGAAGCGTCCATCCGGGCTGAGCGAGAAGCGCCCTCCGCCCGTGGTGGTGCCGGGCCACTTTCCATACCACATGGAGGGGGTCAGGCTCAGAGGCTGGAATGGTTTTTCCCCCCGCAGGTCTGCGATGCCAGTCAGCCGGGCACTCATTTCCAGCAACAGGGTGTGCCCGTCCTGACTTAGCGTCATTTGCTCGACGGTATGATCCGCCGGGGTTTTCAGGACAGGCCGTTCAGCCGGGGTGACGACCGGCACCCCCTCCTGATTCACGGTGAGAGAGCGGTAACCCAGGCAGCCATCTTCCAGGCCCAGCAAGCCGCCGGAGGGATCGAACAACACCGCGCCTACCCTTGGCCAGTAGATGGGATAGACCTGTTCAGGATGGGTGGTGGACCACAGCATGGCTCCGAGGGGTTGCAGCGCCACCAGCCATTTTCCATCCGGGGAGAGGTCAAAACGCGAAATCTCCTCTATGGGCACAAAGACCGTCTGGAACACCGGGGAAGTCACCGCCTGCCATTGGCCCAGGCCACCGGCTGTCGCCGCGAAGCGGATCGTCGTGCCATCCTTGCTCCAGGACAGCCCTTTGCCGCCGGTGCTGACCAGCAAAAGGCTCCCCCGCTGCGCATCCCACCAGCGCGTGGTGCCATCCTCGGAACTGCTCATGAGGGTGCGGCCATCCGGGCTGAAGGAAAGCGCGCAGCAGGCTGCGGTATGCCCGCCCTGCGACGAGGCCGCCTGGCTGTTCAGGTCCCAGATAAACACCTCTCCGCCCGTGACCATGCCGGCCAGCCGGCTGCCATCCGCAGACCATGTCAGGGTATGCATCTCCTGGATCATCGGCCAGGAAATCTTCACTTTCCCTGACTGGAAATCGATCAGCTGGATTGTCTTTTTGACCTGCAATGCGATCTCCGTGCTCTGCGGGCGGAAGGCGAAGGCGGCCCGCCCGGGGGGCAGGGTGTGGGTGATCATTTTGCCTGGATCCAATTGCAGGGTCATCAGCGGACTTTTTCCACCGGTGTAAAAGCCCATGTAGTGCCCGTCCCGGGAAAAATGCCCAGGCGAGGGCCCTCCCCCCATGAGGTGCCCGTCTGTATGCCAGGAAAAGCAAAGCTTCTGGTCCGGCAGGGACCACATGGCGACATCCCCGGTTTTAAACCACGCACACAACCATGAATTGCCCCCCGCATTGGCGGTGGCGGGCCGCCATTCCAGACCGGAAAGATAAAGTTCCCTGGGAAATCCAGCTCCGGGTTCCAGGCGGGCCGTCTCCACGCCATCCACTGCCCGCCTCACTGTCACATGCCCGGTCCGGTCAGCTGTGGCCAGCAATCCCTGGGCCTCGTCCACCGCCGTGACTTCCTCCAGGACTGGGGTCAGGTAAGGCGCGGGGCCTTCCTTGAGATCGGTCAGGGCCAGCAGGGCCGTGACTTCCTCACGTAATAGCTGACAGCCTGCGGCATCGTTGGCCGCACGAGGACCGGTTTTCCAGAGAGCAATGGCTTTGGATAACACCGTCATCCCTTCGCCCCGGCGGCCCTGCTTCCCTCCGATGCGCAGCCCTACGGCCTGTTCCCGGTAGGCTTTCCAGAGCTGCTCCCGGTTGAGTTGCTCCACGGTATCCGCCCGTTGCTGCTGCCGCTCGGCATTGAGGCCCATGATCATTGCCGCCACCACCAATCCTGCCACGGCAGCCAGGATCACTCCTACCATCAGCGTGAGCCGGAACATCCCCTGCTTCAGGGCCTCCCGGGGAGGCGCTGAAGGGGTGGCCCGGGGAGGGGAGGGAAACGGCATCGTCGCCACCATGGCCCAAAATCCCCCGGAAAACAATCCCTGTGCGCGAGAAGCACAGCGGGAAATCCCCTAAGGCCGGCCTATTCCAGGTGGGCTGCCAGGTCCAGCAGGGTCCGGCGTAATTGACTGACGCTCAAACTGTCTGCATAGTGATTGACCATCAGGGCAAAACAAAACACCCCACCCTGGCTGCTGGTGATGTAGCCCGTGGAGGAGCGGATGCTGGACATCGCGCCGCCTTTACAGCGCACCGGCCCATCGGACAGCAGGGAGGCTTGATAGGCCGCTCCATGGGGTCCCTGCGCCGCGAGAAACTGCAGCCGGGCCAGATCCAGCGGCCGGATGTGGTCCGCCCGGGCCAGGCCGCAGCCATCCTCCATCCGCAGGGCAGTGAAGGCCAGGCCCTGAGCCTTCCAATGCTCCCGGATGAGGGCGTCCGGAGCCTGCCCGGCCAGTTCACCCATGCGCCGGTAGAGGCACTCGGTTTCATGGTTGTCAGAGGTGGCATGGATGCTGGTGATCAGATCCAGCAGCGGCGGTGACGGATGCTGGAGCAATTCCGTGCCGGCCTCCGGCTCATGTCCGGCCAGCGAATGCATGGAGCAGGATTCCCCCTTCACCGTAATCCCCGCCTGCAGCAGCGCCGCGCGGAAGTGCCAGGCGGCGAAGGCCTCGGGGTCCGGCACCGCCCCAACGATGAGGGAATCCGTGGCCGGGGGCACTGTGCCGCGGAATGTCAGGATGCCGGTCCGCTCCCCGCCATGGAAGACCACGTTATCCCGGCTGTCCACTTCACCTGTGGTCACCAGATTTTCGATTTTCACCGAGGGCACCTCCGGCACCAGTTCTGCCATGGTGGCGGCACCGCCCGGCGTTTCCCCTCCGTGGAAGGTGACGGAATAGCGGTTATGCTCCAGGTTCAGGCCGCCCACGGCACTGCCATAGCCATTGCCGATATCCCCCCAGTTCCAGTAGTCATTCCAGAGCGAATTCCGGATGAAGCGGCCATCGCCGATGATCCGCCCGGACACTTCCTTCAGGCCATCTGCTTTCAGTTTTTCCGCCCACTGGGCCAGATCAGCCAGGGAAAGCAGCGGGTCCGCCTCCCCGGCGATCACGATATCCCCATCCAGCACGCCGTCCCTGAGGGGTGCTGTGGAGCGCAGCCGGGTGGTAAAGCGGAAGTCCGGCCCCAGCCGTTGCAGGGCGGTGGCGGTGGTCACGGTTTTCAGGGTGGAGGCCGGGATGAAGGCGGTTTCGGCATTCATATTCACCACCACTTTCCCCGCCCCATCAATGAGGCAAAAGCCCAGGGCTGAACCTTTCAATCCGGGGGTTTCTGCGGCTTTCCGGATCGCCAGGCTGAAGGCCTCATAACGGTCAGGTGCGGCGGGAGGTGGTGCAGGGGGAGGGCTTGGTGGCGGGATGGGATCCTGCGGGGCCGGGGAAGGCGGCGCTGCTTCCTGGGCAACAGGCATCGCGGTCTGGGGCATTCCCGTCTGCCGCGGGAACAGCAAACTCGCCGCCAGAGCGATGCCAAGGACAGCGATCAGAACATTTTTCACGGAAGCGGAGGAATGGATACAGGACGGATACGCCTCTAAAAGGGAGCCGCTATCCGGGGAGTTTTCGCCCGGTAATCGTGCAGGCGGAGATTGAAGGTGCGGGAACCGGCCGGACCCGTGAGGCGGAGGTGGCCTTCCCCTTCGGTGCCAAACAGTTTCAGACCGCCCGTGCAGCCCGTGTAGGCAAAATCCCGCAGGCTGGCGAGACTGATCCTGCCCAGATCGGCGCTCATGCCGCCCAGGGCATCGATGCGGTCCTTCAGTTGATCCAAAGCCAGCAGATGGAGCAGGCCCGGGCGGCTGACTTTGAGAGCCAGCACGGCTTGATGGAGGGTAGTGGTATCGCCGTAGGCTTTCACGCTCAGCTCGTCCACGGGTCCGCTCATGCGGAAGGTGTCAGGAGTGAGCTTGTCCGTGAGGGACTGCATGCCGATGCCGGTCATGGAGATCCAGGCATCCCAGGTGTAAAGTTCGTCCAGGTAGAGATTGAAGCCCCCGGTGAGGTCGCCACCGCAGGTCATTCCGCCGAAGCGGGCGTAGATGCCGTGCGCGTCATAGGTGATGGACAGCCAGGTGCCGCTGATCTCGAGCTGGCGGAAGATCAGGGTGTTGTTTTCGAAGACTTCGGTCAGGTTATTGTCCTGGTCCTTTTGCGGGGTATTGAAGATAATGCGTCCCCGGTCACTGAGACGCAGGCGCACTTTGTATTCCGGGAAGTCATACCATCCCGGCTCGATGGCCAGTTCGCCGTGGAAGCTTTCCCCGTGCAGATGAAAGGGAATCGGAGTGCCCTGCGCATCCCGCGCATTGCGGAAGGGGATGACCGGCAGGTTGGGCCAGGGAAAGCCCTTGGGGGCCACCAGCACCTTGCCACTGGCGGTGTAGAATGGAATGTCCCATTCCGCGATCCCAGCCACAGCGGCGGGCGTGACGCTGGCCAGGGCGCTGAGCACGGTGGGGCTGCGGCTGGCATTGTCCACCAGCATGGGCTGATCCGGGGGGCTGGCAGGCCTGGCGCTGGCCAGGCGGGCAAAACGCCGGCGGGCCGCATCCACAAAATCAAAGAGAGGCTGCCCTGCATAAAGGGAAGGGGCCATGAGGTCCACCCGCTGGATCTGACGCTTCAGGAGACCAGAGGGGGTGAATTGGATATAGTTGGTATCCAGAACCGCGACTTTTTGCCCAACGGAAAATGGATTATACAGGGTGATGCTGGGCACCTCGATTTTATAAACCCGCTCCACTGCCGCGAGGGCTTCCGTATCCAGCGGCAGGTCGTGGAATTCCTGACGTTTGATCGGGATGTCGAGGCGGCTCCCGGCTCCCAGGTTATCAATCCGCACCAGGGAGTCATCCAGCACAACACTTTTGATCCGCCAGGGGGGAGCCGCCGGGTTGGCCGGGCGGGTGGAAGACGTGGAGGGAGGCTTGGGGGCAGTCTCACTTTCCAGCGCGGCGGGCGCGGGCGGAGGCGTGGGCGGCAGCGCACTGATCATGCGGAACAAAGCATCCCCGATCTGAAGCCGGGTGCCGCCAATGGTGAGGGAATCAATCTCCCGCTTCTGCCAGAGCCCGGTCACGGTTGCGGTGAACTGGATGGCACTGGCGAGGGCCATGGGCTGCTCCGGCAGATCAGGATGCACCATCTGCGGCTCCCGGAGATTGATCTGATAGGCCGCCGGCACGTCCGCACTGCCGGGGGTGGGCGTGGAGATGGACAGGGAGGCGGTGATGCGGGCTCCACCGAGTTGGGGCAGGGTGGTTTTGAGAGGACCTTCGCTGGCGGTGAGGTGGTCAGCACTCCAGCCTTCCCAAAGCGGGCGGGCGGCGGCCGGCACCGGAAGGCCTGAGGCGGCAGGCGGGTCGGCGCTGGCTTCGGCGGCACCGGCTTCGGCGGCACCGGCGTCGGCCAACAGCGCGGGGGAAGGGCGTTCGATGGTCAGGTCGGCTTGCCAGCCCTCCACTTCCAGACGGCGGAGTCGCCGGGAGGCGATTACCTCATCCGGCACGGCGGCCACGACGACACGGCTGGCGGATAAGGTGCCTTGCCCGGGCAGGGCGGCCTTGAGATCGCGGAAAGTCAGGTGCTGCTCTGCGCTGGAGGTCGGCACGCCAGCTTCCGCCTGCAGGCTGGAGAACGTGCCATCGGCTTCGAAGGAAGCCGCCAGCTGGGGAATGCCTGGCCATCCCAACTGGGTGAACAGGCCATTGAGATCCGGCACCCTGGCGTTTTTGAAGACGACATTTTCCAAACGCAGCGCCGTGCCGCTGACACTGGCGCTCAGGGAAAAATCCGGCAGGCTGGCCTCCGCCGGAAGCCTGGCAGACGCGGCGGAAAACTGCAGACCCTTCAGGGAAGTAGGCACACCCGTGCCGGAGGTCAGATGCGCCAGGGCCAGATCCCCCCGGCTGCTGGCCAGCCACGGCAGGGCCGCCTCCAACTGCAGGCCGGGAGCGGTCAGGTTTTTGATTTCGGTTCCGGAAATGATGGACGGTCCCCCGGAGTCCGCTGCCGGCGCAGGGTCAGGCCGGGCCGGCAAGGCCGGGCTGGGTGCTGTGGCCCCCAGCTGCACCCGGGCACCGGCCAGGCTGGATGAGGTGAGGACGAGGGCGCCGCTTGCTGCATCCAGGCTGCCGGCGGTTTCCACCTGGCTGGCGTTGACTTTGAGGGTGCGCACCGGGCCTTCCGTCAGGGTCATGGTGTATTCCGCATCCCTGGAAGTCAGAGTGGTTCCGGCCAGGGCAAGGCGGCCTTCTTCATGCCAGGCACCCGGGCCGCTTTGTCCCGCCAGGCTGCCCTTGAAGCTGTAAAACCCGGCTTCAGCCACGTCCACGCTGCCATCGGTGATGAGGAGTGAATCCCAGGTCAAAAGCGGTTTTGCCGCAGCGGGCTTGGTGGGCTGGAGAGGATCGGCGCGCAACCCGGCCCGCCAATGAACCCGGGGTTTTTCCACCGTCACCTTGCCCAGTTGGCCTGACATCAATGCCCGCAGGGTCACGGCGGAGCGCAGGCTGGCAGCCGCAAATACCGGCTCCGCCTGATCCGCGTGCCGCACGCTGAAGTCCTTGATGACCAGTCCCCCGCCGCTCCACTCCACGTTTTGCAGCCGCACCTGCCACACGCTGGTGGGATCGGTGAGGAAGTGGTGGACCAGATCCACCCGCCACGTCCATGCCGCCGCCGCGAGGCCGGCGGTGAGCCCGGCGAGGCTGAGAAAGCCGATGGCCAGCCGCCGTCCCCAGCGGCGGGGACGCCGTGTCTCCAGGGGTGCGGGGGAATCAGCCATCGCCGCCAGTCTAGCCTGGATTCACCTGGGTGAAACTCAAAAGAGCGGGATCCTGCACCGCCTTCCCGGGCTGCAAAATCCGGCGCACCGTGGCGCTGACAAGTTCCGGCGTGATGCCATTCATGCAGCGGAAGTCCATGGGGCATTCCCGCAGAAAGCAGGGCGAGCACTCGACGTGTTTCCGGATCACGGTGTGTCCCGGGCCCACCGGTCCAGTCCAGGCAGGCTCGGTGGAGCCAAAGATCGCCACCACCGGCGTGCCCAGCAGGGCGGCGAGATGCATCGTGCCGGTGTCATTGGTGAGGAGCAGGCGGCAGCGGCGCAGTTCACGCATCAGCCCTTCCAGACTGGTGGTGCCTACCATGTTTTTGCACCGGCCCCCCAGCAGGGCGCTCAACTCCTCGCCCATGGCCTTTTCCCCGGGGGCTCCGAAGAGCACGATTTCGGCTTTCAGAATGGTGGTGATTTGCTGGATCGCGGCGGCAAAGCGATCCAGCGGCCAGCGCTTGGCAGGGCCGTATTCCGCTCCGGCGCAGATGCCGATCCTGATTTTTCCTGTCAATTTGGCGGTGGGTCCCGGCAGGGGATTGCGCAGGGTGGGATCCTCCACCTCCGCGCCCAGCCGCCAGGCGATGCGCAGGTAATGCCTGACATGATGCTCCGTGGGGGTGATGCGCTTCTTTTTGGGGATGATCTGGTGCAGCAGCCACTTCCGGTAGTGCCCCTGATAGCCCACAATCCGCGGGATGTGCGCCAGCCAGGCCTCCAGAGCACTGCGCAGGGAATTGGGCAGGAGCACGGCGGCATCAAAAAACATCCCACTGTCGCGGATCACCTTGGCGGCTCCGAGGATGCCGCTGTCCCGGGGGATCGCCAGCACGGCGTCCACTTCCGGGATGGCTTTCCAGAATCCAGCCAGTTTTTCCGGTGTGAGGATCGTGACCCTGGCATCCGGACGGCCCCGCCGGATGGCGCGCACCGCCGGCACCGCCATGCAGGCATCGCCCAGCCAATTCGAGGAGCGGATCAGGATTTCAAAGCGCTGGAGGGACTCCACGCTCTGCCCCGGGAGCAGGGTGATGCCGCGCTTATACTTCGCGAGGAGGAAGTCAGGATTGGGCGTTTTCCAGCGGTTGTGCACCCAGAACCAATCGGCGGGCGAGCGGCGGATGCCCGCCTCCAGGACCAGATTCAGTTGAGCCGTCGCCTGGTCCGGATCCAGCCCCTGGCGTCCCCCGGGGAGCACCTCCCCGCATACAATCCGCCAGCGCGCCGTGCCGATGGTTTCCACGGTGAGCGGCACGATGGGAGCCCCGGTGCGGCGGCTGAGCAGGGCCGCCAGATTGGTGGTGGAGGCCAGCCTGCCAAAAAAGGGGCACCACACCCCGCCGTCCCCGGCGTGCTGGTCCAGGAGAATGCCCAGCGCATTGCCCTCACGCAGCCATTTGGCAGGACCCGAAAAGCCGGCCTTCCGGTCAAACAGGGTGCAGACGGAATGACTGCGGCGGCGCAGCACATGGGCATTCAACAGTGGATTGGCCAGGGCCTGATACATACTGGCGGATTTCGCCTCCGGGCCCAGCACCCCAGTCTGGGAGAGCACTTCCCAGTTCCCCATGTGGCACAGGGCGTAGATGATGCCATGTCCCGCCGAGAGCAGGCCAGGGAGCTTTTCCAAGCCGCGCGTTTCCAGCCGGGCGAGGATATCGCTTTCCTTCATGAAGGAGACCTTCAGACTGCTCAGAAGATTGGCCGTGAGCGTGGCGAAGTGCTCCCGCACCAGCCAGTCCAATTCCTCACGCGAGCGCTCGCGGCCAAAAGCCGTTTGAAAATTCCGCCGGGCCAGCCGCCGGTAGCTGGGAAAAAACAGGCACCCCACGCGCCCGATCAGGCGTCCTGCCCGCCACACGAGGTTCAGCGGCAGGATCCGGCAGATCGTTTCGAGCATCCGGTAAGCAAGATAGGTAAGCCAGTGGGACATGGAACGGGCAGCGCAGAAAGTGGGGGGAAGGGAAAAAAGCGACCGGCGGGGCGCTCGCTTCGGGGAGACGAATGGACTTCCTGGCCAGGGAAGCGTCAAGGGCGGGAAGCAGCGGCCCCACTGCCAAAAGGAGCAACACTTCCGGAGTGCTGCCGCAGTGGGCGAATCAACCAATTGGGAGGTAAGTGAAATTGATGAAAAAGCGGATACCTATTTTTCTGCGGCTTCTCGGTCGAGGCGGGCTTTTACTTCGGGTTTGATCGGCGGATTTAGACCCTTTCCGGAGGCAGAACCCATTTGGATGCTTCTCATTTTGCCTGTTTTTTCTAGAGGCGTGAGCAATTCAACAGGCAGCAGTTCCCCGTAGTTGGGGTCCAGTTGTTCGTCCTTCCAAGGTGAAAGCCCCGCCCAAGGCTCCGTCACGTAGCGGGTAAGCCCGGCTTGTCCGGGCGTTGTTGCCACTTGGATACAGACGGTGGCAGCATAACGATTGGCTCCTGCAACGGCCGGACTTTCATATTTCTACTTTGTTAAATTCCCCGTGGCGCAGGCTTCCAGCCTGTGCGGCCAGCGGGCTTCCAGCCCGCTGATTCCCCAACTTAACAAAGTAGAACTATGATCCGGTCACCTATTTCTCCCTTGGGGAAAGCCGTGAAAGGCCAGGCCAGCATCGGCAACATTCATGATGGCATGAAGTATTTCTTCTCCAGCGCCGAAACCCGGAAGACTTTCATGGAAAATCCGGCCAAATACCTGCCCACTTATGGCGGCTGGTGTGCCACGGCGATGGCCAAGGGCGAGAAGGTGGAGATGGATCCGAAGAACTTCAAAGTGACCAATGGCACCCTCTTTCTTTTCTTCAATGCCTGGCATGGCGATGCGAAGAAGGATTGGCTGAAGGATGAAGGCGGCTCCACCGTGAAGGCCGATGCCAATTGGAAAAAACTTTCCGGCGAATAACCCCAGCCCACGAATACCTCCATGCTCACGACCACACAAAAACGCCTTTCGCTGGGGCTGCAGATCCTGTCTGCCGTCATCATGGCACAGACCTTGTATTTCAAATTTTCGGGTGCCCCGGAACCGGTTTACATTTTCAGCAAGCTGGGCGCCGAGCCCTGGGGCCGGTGGTTCGACGGGGTCCCGGAGCTGGTGGCTGCGGTGCTGCTCCTCTGGCCCGGCATGGCTGGGATTGGTGCGGTGTTTTCGCTGGGCATCATGTCCGGGGCCATCCTCGCCCACCTGACAAAATTGGGCATTGTGGTCCTGGATGACGGAGGCCTGCTCTTCAATTTGGCCCTCGTGGTTCAGGTCTCCTGCATCATCATCGCCTGGATGCACCGCCAGAGCCTGGTGGGGTTGGTCACCAGGCTGAAAGGGCTCGTGAGCAAAGCTTAAACGCAGTTTCCCCACCGGCATGGCGCGGCAGCACCGGCCGCTTTGCTCGATCAAGCCGCATACGGTTTCCGTGAGCGGTTTGGTGACGTTTATAATCATGATGGCTGATGCCGCTTGGAAAAATCCGGGAGCATCAGACTCCTTTTGCCCCCAACTTTTCCCCATCCATCACGATTATGTCCCATCCCACCGTAGGCTCTCCCGCTCCTGATTTCACGCTTCCTGTCACTGGGGGAGAATATGCGGATGGGGCGATGGTTTCTTCCCAAAGCCTGCTGGGGCAGGCTTATGTGCTGTATTTCTATCCCAAGGACGATACCCCCGGCTGCACGACTCAGGCCTGCGCCCTGCGGGATGCCTGGAAGTCCTTGCCAGGGAATCCTCTGGTCTTTGGGGTGAGCACCGATTCCATCCGGAGCCACCAGAAATTCATCCAAAAGCACCAACTATCTTTTCCACTGCTCGCCGATGAGGATAAAACCCTGGTGGAAGCCTACGGGGTATGGGTGGAAAAATCGATGTATGGGAAAACCTACTTTGGCACCCAGCGCAGCACTTT
>Ga0114967_10001503_pt1 | contig 19462 bp, 23 predicted proteins | sample M_130628_MF_Meta_FD_92639 | JGI IMG/M metagenome (GOLD analysis project Ga0114967, IMG submission 92639) | Freshwater microbial communities from Lake Montjoie, Canada to study carbon cycling - M_130628_MF_MetaG | ecosystem: Environmental > Aquatic > Freshwater > Lake | place: Lake Montjoie... | reverse complement strand
CCGGAAGTTAAGCCTCTCAGCGTCGATGGTACTGCAAGGGTGACCTTGTGGGAGAGTAGAACGTCGCCGGACTTCTTTTATAAAAAGGGGCGCTTTAACGAGCGCCCCTTTTTTATTTCTCTAGAATGTTTTTCTTGATTGCTTACTAGATTTTATTTTTACGGAAGGGGTAGCGAATGGAATCTCGAGGAAACTCTTCCGGACGTCCTCCGCAAAAAAGATCATCAGATCGCCCATCCACTGATCGACCTGCGCGCGGTGGAAGTTTGTCGCGTCCTGGTGCGCCTCGACAAACTCGCGATGGCTCTGATCCTCGTGGTGCACGTCCAGCCCCAGTAGATCGCGATCAATCTCGACTTCGTCCACGTATTTTTGAACCAGATATTCCGGAAGACGTTACCGGCGAAGAGTTAGAGAAAACTGTTCGAGCTGAATTGCTGAGTCTTTCGCCAGAGAATGCAAAAGTTGTTTCGCGCCATCTTGTCTGTGTAAATATGTATATGGATAGCGATCCGCAATTGGCTCATAAACATGGAATTGCAGCGGCCCATCATGCCGGTCGACTAGCAGTTGTTCGCGAAAGTGCTGGATACGCTGCATATCGCGCAGGGCATTACGAGATCGCGCTCAAAGAACTGCGTGCCTCAAACCGAATCTCTGGTGATGTGAGCATGTGGCCAGTGATGGCAGATTGTGAGAGAGGCCTTGGAAACCCTTTGAAAGCACTTGCTTTAGCGGGTTCACCTGAAGTAAAAAAATTGGGGAAAGCAGAAGAGATCGAGATGCGCATTGTTGCATCAGGTGCTCGTCGCGATCTTGGCGAAAATGATGCTGCAGTAATTACTTTGACCTGTAAAGAATTGAAAAATGAGAGTGAAGAGTGGTCAGTTCGCCTTCGCTATGCATATGCCGATGCACTCGATCATGCAGGGCGAAAAGAAGAAGCGCGTGAATGGTTTATCAAATGCGCAGAAATTGATCGCGAAGAAATTACTGATGCATCTGAGAGAGTAGATCAATAGTTCTCCACAGAAGCAGAAAATAGTTCAGAACATTGTCAGAGGCTAAAGAGATGATGCGACTCCTTTATGAATGGAGTTCGAAATGAGCGTAGCCAGTAAGAAGAAAATTGCAGATGAAGAAGAGTTGCCAGATTACTCACTCAATGATGTTTTATTGCGGGGTCGAGTATCTGCCAAAGCAATCGAAAAAGAATTACCGAGTGGCGATAAAGTTGTTGAGTTTCGCCTCATCGTTACTCGCCTAGAAAGCAATGGGGTCGATACTCTCGATATCGCCGCGTGGAGTGCAAAAATGCGCAGACAGGCACTTGCCCTCAAAGATGATGAATGGGTTGAAATCTCTGGAGCGATTCACCGAAGATTCTGGAAAAGCCCCACGGGAGTAGCAAGTCGCTGGCAGGTTGAAGCAGTCGGGATTAGCAAGATTTAGGTAGGCTAAGAACTAGACGGGGTCGCAGATCTCATTTCACTTTAGTTTTGGAGCACTATGGCTAACGATCTATTGAGCACTCTACGCACCTATCTCACGAAGGTGAGCGAGGGAGAAAAATCTCCAGCGGAAATTGCAGCGGCACTCAATGTCTGGGTGCGCGAGAGCGGAGAGGCTCTCAAATCTAAGATCGAAGAAGAGGTTGAAAGTTCAGTCTCGAAAATGGGCTTTGTAAAACGCGAAGAATTCGATGAACTCAAGCGCAAACTTGATGCGATGAATTCTCAGAGCGCGCCGAAGAAGGCAGCGAGTGCAAGCTCGGCGAAAAAATCTTCGACAAAAAAGGTAGCGGCTAAGAAAAGTCCAGCAAAGAAAAGTGCAGCTAAAAAGGTGAGGAAATCTTCCTAATGGAGAATAACGATAAGACTCAAGACAATACTCTTGCCGATGAAGTCCGTAGCGAACTTTCAGAGATTGATTCTTTAGATATCACAGAGCATGCAGAGCGCTTTGAAAATCTTCATAAAAAATTGCATGAGGCTCTAACGACTATTGACGGTCTTTAATTTAGAAAAATGAAGACACGTTTGGATGCCGAACTAGTAAGGCGTGAATTGGCGCGCTCACGCGAGCAAGCGGCAGACCTTATTGAAAAACGTTCAGTATTAGTAAATGGAATTCCGGCTACAAAACCAGCAACCCAAGTAGATGCAGAGACTTCAATTGTCATTGCTGGCGATCGCGATGATTTCGTTTCGCGTGGAGGTCACAAATTAGCTGGCGCACTCGATGCCTTCACCGATATCGAAGTAACGGGGAAGCGATGCCTTGATGCAGGTGCATCTACGGGTGGTTTCACAGATGTTTTATTGCGTCGAGGCGCAGCACATGTCGTTGCAGTCGATGTTGGGTATGGCCAATTAGCGTGGGAACTGCGTCAAGATGAGCGCGTGAGTGTTTTGGATAGAACAAATATTCGACATCTCACGGGGGAGATGGTTGGTAAAGCAATCGATCTCGTCGTAGCTGATCTCTCATTTATCTCACTTACTTTGGTTCTTCCTGCACTCGCCGCGGTTTCAAAAGCGGAGGCAGACTTTGTCATTATGGTGAAACCGCAATTTGAAGTTGGTCGCGAAAAATTGGGTGCTGGCGGAGTAGTTCGCGATCCGGCACTACGAAAATCAGCGGTGATAGATGTTGCAGAATCTGCATACGATGTTGGCCTTGGAACTTTAGGCATTGCAGCGAGTCCATTACCTGGTCCTGCTGGCAATGTTGAATATTTCTTGTGGCTTCGACGTGGAGCACCACAAATTGATGAAGGCGCGCTAGATCGTGCTATAGAGATGGGTCCGCAATGAAAAGACGGGCAATACTTGTAATCAAAGGAGATCGCCCAGAGGCGATAGCGGCAAGTGAAAAGATCGCAGCCGAATTGGTTTCTGCCGATTTCGAACTCTTTACAATTTCCAAGGTTTCGCTAAAACAAATATCTACATGTGATGTATCAGATTTGCCAGAAAGTGAGATAGTTATTGTTCTCGGTGGAGATGGCACAATTTTGCGTGGCGCTGAGATTGCGCGAGAGCAAAATATTCCGTTACTCGGCATCAATCTTGGGCATGTTGGCTTCTTAGCAGAAGTCGAAAAAATTGATTTGAAGGAAGTTTCACAATCAATCATTACTAAAGATTATGTGCTGGATTCACGTATGGTCTTGTCTTATTCAGTCACACGAAATGGTGCAATCGTAAATTCTGGTTGGGCTCTCAATGAAGTAACTGTTGAGCGAAATTCAACAACAATGGTTGATCTCTTAGTCGAAATTGATTCGCGTCCACTCTCACGGTGGGGCTGTGATGGCCTTATCTGCTCCACTCCAACTGGCTCCACTGCTTATGCATTCTCAGCAGGTGGCCCTGTTCTATGGCCAGAAGTTGAAGCACTTGTATTGCTACCAATTTCGGCACATGCCCTCTTCTCGCGTCCGATGGTTGTCTCACCGCAATCAGAGATTGTTGTTCTCGTTGAATCCTCCGATGCGCTTTTATCGGCGGATGCAATACGCAAATTCCCTTTGCAATTAGGTGATCGCGTCCACATTAAAAAAGATTCTTCAATTGTCAAACTTGCACACACGAAAGGAACAATCTTTACAGATCGCTTAGTTGCTAAATTCAAACTTCCCGTTGAAGGATGGCGCGGTGAGTGATCGTACTTTTCTAGAAGAGATAACAATTCGCTCCATTGGAGTAATCGATCAAGCATCGTTGGAATTGAGCAAGGGCCTCACGGTATTGACCGGTGAAACTGGTGCGGGAAAGACAATGATTCTCACAGCTCTCAATCTAGTTTTGGGCGGTAAAAGTGATTCGTCCTTGGTTCGAAAAGGTAGTGAGCGATTAGTTGCAAGCGGGCGATTCGCAATCCCCAAGAAATCTATTGCACTCTTTGAAGATAGCGGTGCAACTGTTGAAGATGGTGAAATCATCATCTCGCGCACAGTGAATAGCGATGGAAAGAGTAAGGCAGCAACGAGCGGTGTTTCCGTTCCCGCCAGCGTTCTTGCAGCGATTGCTGAAAATTTGGTCGAGGTTCATGGTCAGTCGGCAAATATCGCTCTTACTAAAAGTTCAAAACAGCGCGATCTCCTAGACCAATTTGGTGGACAAGTAATTGTGAAGGCTTTCGAAACGTATCAAGAGTCATACGGTGCCTTTCATGAACTCAAAGATCGTATCTCTGCTATTAAAAAAAGTCTGTCGCAGAGCGAGAAAGAGATAGCCGAACTCGAAGAATTCGTTGAGGCGTTCAAGAAATTATCTCCTAAAGATAATGAGATTGAAGAGTTAGATCAGATGATTGCCCGACTATCGAGTGTTGAAGAATTGAGACTTGCAGGGGAGCAGGCTCTTGCGACGCTCTCCGATGAGGAATCTGGCGCAATGACAACTCTTGGAATAGCGCGAAAAGCACTTGAGAATGCGCGAAACAAGGATCTCGTCCTTGAGGGCATCTATCAAAATCTCAGTGAGAGCTTCTTCTTGGTCGCGGATGCCTCCAGTTCACTCTCCTCATATCTATCCTCACTGGAGGCCGATCCCCAATCTCTTGAAAATATGCAGTTGCGCAAGTCTGGGATCGTTGCATTGATAAAACGCTGGGGTGGTTCGGCAAGTTCTTCTGCTGAGATAGTTGAACTGACTACTCGCTTCAAGAATTCAGCGACACGGATAGCAGATTTACGTGGCGGTGATGCCAGAGTCGCTGAGTTAGAAAAAGAATTCTCGAAGGTGAAAGCAAAGCTCAAGAGTGATGCGACCGCACTCTCACTTGTCCGCGAAAAGTGCGCGGGGGATCTTTCGAAAGCGGTAACGAAAGAGATTGTCGAACTATCAATGCCGCACACCGTATTGAGCGTTGCAGTTTCACATCCTGATTATGCAAGTGCGATGAAGGAATCTGATTTCGCATTGTCTGGGTGTGATGAAGTAGCAATATATTTACAAGGTGATCGCAGTGCGCCGCTAGTTTTGCTTTCAAAAGGTGCAAGCGGTGGAGAAATGTCTCGCGTGATGTTGGCACTTGAAGTCGTACTTGCAAAAACACATCCCGTGGGTACATATGTCTTTGATGAAATTGATGCTGGAGTGGGCGGAAAAGCTGCAATCGAGGTTGGTCGTCGATTATTTGAATTATCAAAATTTGCGCAAGTTATTGTTGTGACACATCTGCCACAAGTTGCTGCGTGGGCTGACTCCCATTATGTAGTAACGAAAAATAATGATGGCGTCGTAACACAGAGTGATGTAAAACGCGTGGATAACGCACAGCGCGTAGAAGAGATTGCACGTATGCTCGCCGGCCTTGAAGAGTCGAGCAGCGCGAAAGAACACGCCACAGAACTCCTTGCCATGCGGGTGAGATAGAGAGCCCAATTTCGATGATAGGTTGGGCTCCCATGGGCCAACCTCATGTAACCAAACATTTATTTGTCACTGGCGGAGTCGCCTCAAGTTTGGGTAAAGGCCTCACAGCATCAAGTCTCGGTCGTTTATTAGTCGATAGAGGCTTGCGCGTAACAATGCAAAAGCTCGATCCATATCTCAATGTCGATCCTGGCACTATGAATCCTTTTCAACACGGAGAAGTCTTCGTCACCGACGATGGTGCAGAGACAGATCTTGATATCGGCCACTATGAAAGGTTTCTTGATACAAACCTGCATGGCTCTGCGAATGTAACAACAGGGCAGGTCTACTCACGCGTCATTGCAAAAGAGCGTCGTGGTGAATATTTGGGGGAGACAGTTCAAGTAATTCCCCACATCACAAATGAAATAAAAGAGCGCATTAGAGCGATGGCTGCCCCCGATATTGATCTTGTCATCACCGAAATCGGCGGCACTGTAGGCGATATTGAATCGCAACCATTTTTGGAAGCCGCACGCCAGATTCGTCAAGAGGTAGGCAGAGATAACGTTTTCTATCTCCATGTTTCCCTCGTTCCATATATTGGCCCATCAGGTGAACTAAAAACTAAACCAACTCAGCACAGTGTTGCCGCCCTGCGCAGTATTGGTATTGCACCGGATGCGATTGTTCTGCGTTCAGATAGACCAATTCCAGATAATGTGAAGAAAAAGATTTCGCTGATGTGCGATGTCGATGCCGAAGCGGTAGTAGCAGCAGTGGATGCGCCATCAATTTATGATATTCCTAAGGTTCTCTATTCTGAAGGCTTAGATTCATATGTTGTAAAGCGCTTATCGCTGCAATGTCATGATGTTGAGTGGGGCGATTGGGATGCACTACTTGAAAAAGTACATCACCCAAAACATGTCGTAAAAGTCGGGCTAGTTGGTAAGTACATTGATTTACCGGATGCTTATCTCTCGGTTGGCGAAGCACTTCGCGCAGGTGGTTTTGCAAATAATGCACGAGTTGAGATTAAGTGGATTCCAAGTGATGACTGCGCGACGCCCGAAGGTGCAAAAAACAATCTCAGCGATGTAGATGCAATATGTGTTCCGGGCGGTTTTGGTATTAGAGGAATTGAAGGAAAAGTTGGAGCGCTAAAGTTCGCTAGAGAAAATAGTATTCCAACCCTTGGACTTTGCTTAGGTCTGCAGTGCATGGTGATTGAGGCAGCCCGCAATCTCGCTGGCATCAAGGATGCAAACTCGGCCGAATTTTCTCCAGAATCAGGTACTCCAGTCATTGCGACGATGCACAATCAGAAGAAAATTGTTGCAGGCGAAGCGGATATGGGAGGAACAATGCGCCTTGGTTTGTACAAGTCAGATTTAGTTCCAGGTTCTGTAGTTGCTCAATCATATGCATCTACAGAAATATCGGAGCGCCACAGACATCGATACGAAGTCAACAACAAGTACCGCGATCAAATAAGCGGGGCTGGACTAATCTTTTCAGGTTTCTATAAAGAGTTAGATCTCGTTGAGTTTGTTGAATTACCTGCAAGCGTTCATCCATTTTATGTGGGAACACAGGCGCATCCAGAGTTGCGTTCACGCCCAACAAAGCCTCATCCATTATTTGTAGGCTTGATTAAAGCGGCGGTTGCTCGTAAGAATAAGTAGAACAGTGCATCATGAATCTGGAATTAGCTAGTAAATCGTTTCTAGATCATTTGCGAATTGAGCGAGGATTATCGACAAATACACTAGTTTCCTATCAAAGAGATTTAGAACTTTTCACCTCCTATACACAAACTCGAGGAGTGAAATTCGATGACATTGATTCTGCCTTTGTCGAGGCATTTCATATCGAAATCAGAGAAGATTTAGCACCGTCGAGTACAAACAGAGTCGAATCTACGCTTCGAACCTTTTACAAATATGTAGTGAGTGAGTTTGGTCTTCCTAATCCAACACTGAACTTGGAGACGATGAAGATTCCACGCAAACTACCAAAAGCGCTGAGTATTGATCAAATAATTTCGATGATTGAAGCAGCAGATCGACCAGGCATTTCAACATCACTACGAGATCGTGCTCTTTTAGAACTTCTATATGGAACTGGCGCTCGTGTAAGTGAGTTGATCGGTATCAATGTGTTAGATATTTCCTCAACATCGAATGATGGTGGAGAGGTTGCTACGGTGAAATTACGCGGTAAGGGTGGCAAAGAAAGAATCGTTCCACTTGGCTCCTTCGCCACAAAAGCACTTCTCGACTACCAAGTACGAGTGCGTCCGACCCTCATAGCCAAACAAAAGAAGGCTGAGAGTGCTCTATTTCTAAATACTCGCGGGACTCGATTATCGCGTCAAAGTGCCTGGCAAATCGTTTTGGATGCAGCGACATCAGTGGGTTTGCAAGAAAAAGTTTCGCCCCACGTCTTTAGGCATTCATATGCAACTCATCTTTTAGATGGTGGCGCAGATATTCGCGTTGTACAAGAGTTATTAGGACACGCCTCCGTTACAACAACACAGATATATACCTTGGTAACGATAGATAAGATTCGCGAAAGTTATAGTTCCGCGCATCCTCGTGCGAAATAGCTTTATAAACCTCTAAGTCGTCGTGCCAAGATTGATTGATCGCCCTTAGCTTCCAAATCTGCAATTATGACTGCAATTGATTCGCGAACAATACGTCCGCGATCTGCAGCAAGACCCAAATCACCACGAAGTTGCAGACGTGCTTGATCTAAATCGTAGAGTTCGTCGGGAGATAGATATACAGTAATTTTTTCATCATGGCGTTCGCGACCAGATGGTGAACGATCAACAGTTGTAACTCGACGTCGCGTAATTGATCGAACACCTTTTTTAGATGATGGTGCTTTAGGTGTTGTAATCGCAGGAGCGACTAATGGCGCATTGATAGCTTCATTGGTAGCCGGAACAGAAGATAGTGCTGGCGCTGTTGAACGAAATAGTTCGTCGGCTCCTGGCAAATTCGCTCTACGTGTCATCGTGCGCCTCCCTTGGCAATAAGTTCGCGAGCAAGTCGACGATAAGAAGCTGCACCACCGGATGATGATGCGTAACTTGTAATCGGCTCACCTACAACAGTTGTCTCTGCAAAACGAATGGTTTTTGCAATAATTGTTTCGAAAACATCATCGGGAAATTGCTCAAGTATGCGCTCTAAAACTTGGCGATTATGTGAAGTTTTCTTGTCATACATTGTTGCCAAGATTCCAATGAGTTTGAGATCAGGGTTTAGGAAGCTCTTGACTTTATCTAGGTTTCCTTTGAGTTCGATAAAACCGTGAAGCGCAAAATATTCACACTGCATGGGAACAATTACTTCATCGGATGCAACGAGTGCGTTGATGGTGAGTTGTCCCATTGTTGGCTGGCAATCGATCAAAATTACATCGTAATAGTCGCGTAAAGAATTCAGAGCGCGCTTGAGATATTGCTGTCCACCAATTTCGGCGCCCAGCGTTGTCTCTGCAGTTCCTAGATCGCGGTTTGCTGGAAGAAAGTCGAGTCCAGCAACGGCAGATTTTAAAATAATTTCATCAATATTGGCTGTTGGTGTCATCAGTGCGTAGTAGACAGTCTGCTCAAGAGGAAGTGAATGGGCATTGACACCAAGGCCAAGTGAGAGACCGCCTTGTGGATCGAAATCGACGAGGAGAACGCGACGTCCGAGCTCTGCAAGACTTGCACCCAAGTTGATAGTCGTTGTTGTCTTACCAACGCCACCTTTTTGATTGAAAATAGAGATGACCTTTGCTTTTCCATGCTCCGTGAGAGGTGCAGGGCTTGCAATCGCTTTCGCTTTCTTGCCTAAAAGGTTGGCAGTTGTCGCCACTGCACCATCAATTGTCGATTTAGCGTTCAAGCGAGAAACCTCTTTCTTTATAATGCGCCCGAGCCTACGCATTACACAGAGTTGGGGCAAGTGTGGCGTAAGGTTCGCACCGTGGAAACGAGAATCGATGAGAATGTAATAGATAGCGCCTCTGCGCCATTCTCAGTTCACCTGACCAATTTTGATGGACCCTTTGACTTGCTACTTCAGTTGATCTCGCGTCACAAGATGGAGGTCACAGAGATTGCGCTGAGCGCAGTCACCGATGAGTTCATCTCATTTATCAGAGGGCTGGAAGCCTCTGGTGAAGGATGGCGCTTGGATCAAGCTACTGAGTTCTTGGTGATTGCCGCGACTCTGCTCGATCTCAAAGCGGCCCGCCTGCTTCCCAGTGGAGAAGTTGAGGATGAGGAAGATCTCGCCTTACTTGAGGCTCGCGACCTTCTCTTCGCCCGCCTACTGCAATATCGAGCCTTCAAGGAGATTGCCGCGACTTTCAATGAGCGCATTCTTCTAGCTGATAAGTCCTTTGCTCGTGTCGTAGCCCTGGATCCAGCGCTAGCGACCTTGTTGCCAGAAGTCCTAATCGGGGTAGGGGCGCAACGTTTCGCCGCTATAGCCGAGCGTGTGCTCACGCCTAAGGTCACTCCCGCTCTCGCTCTCACCCACCTCCATATGCCCCTTGTGAGCGTGGCGGAGGAGTCCAAACTCGTTGTCGAGGCGCTGCGACGCTCTAAGAGTATGAGTTTTCGAAGCCTGATTTCAGATGCCTCGAGCACCCTTGTTATTGTTGCGCGATTCCTCGCCCTGCTCGATCTCTACCGTCAGGGGGCGCTGCGTTTTGACCAAGTTGTGGCGCTGGGAGAACTTCAGATCCGTTGGACTGGCTCGGAATCGGGTGAGGTTGAGATTACTGATGAATTCGATATTCCAGTTGATATGAGCCTCCTCGATGGAGAGCCAGTTGTGGATGAGAGCAAGGGGAGTGAAGATGTCTAATCCTGAGGTTGAGCGTTCGATTGAGGCGATCTTGATGGTCGTCGATGAGCCTGTTAGCGAACTTATTCTTGCCCAAGTCTTAGAAAAACCAGTCGAAGAGATTGAGTCAGCACTCCTCGCCCTTGAAACGAGCTATGACGAGCGCGGATTTGCCCTCAAGAAGATTTCTGGGGGATGGCGCTTCTACAGCGATCCACAATATTCGGCCGTTGTGGAAAAATTTGTACTCGATGGCCAGCAATCCAGGCTCACACAGGCTGCCCTTGAAACTCTAGCCGTAATCGCCTATCGCCAGCCAGTCTCACGAGCTCGGACTTCGGCTATTCGAGGCGTCAATGTTGAAGCGGTAATGAAGACCTTGGTGACGCGAGGATTGGTCGAGGAGTCCGGAGTTGAGCACGAAACGGGAGCCATCCTCTACAAGACAACTACCTTCTTCCTCGAGCGTCTGGGATTGAATTCGCTCGAAGATCTTCCAGCCTTGGCTCCATACCTGCCTAATCTGGATGCCCTCGACGAAGTGCTCGATTCGCTTACTGACTAAGCATCTTCTAGACTCTCCCTTCACTTGACTGTCGGGAATGGATAGCCACATGGCCGAAATGCGCCTCAATAAAATTATCGCTGACGCTGGAATTACGAGTCGTCGCGGAGCCGATGAACTGATCTCAGATGGTCGAGTTACCGTCGATGGGTTTGTCGTGCGCGAGATGGGGAAGAAGGTAGACCCTGAAAAGGTTCAAGTAATGGTTGATGGTGAGACAATTACTCGTTCAACGACTAAGACTTACCTTGCACTTCATAAGCCTAAGGGTGTTTTGTCAACGATGTATGACCCGGAAGGTCGTCCTTCCCTGAGCGACTTCATAGACCTTCGCCGCGAGAGACTCTTCCATGTAGGGCGCCTAGATAAGGATTCCGAAGGCCTGATCTTGCTGACAAATGATGGGGATCTCACCTTTCGAGCGACCCATCCATCCTTTGGCTTAGAAAAGACCTACATTATAGAATTCGATGGAATTTTGCCCTCAGGTGTGGAAAAGACCCTTTTGAAGGGGGTAGAGCTAGAAGATGGAATTGGTCGAGTTTTATCATTCCGCGAACTCTCACCCCGCTGGATCGAAGTCTCAATTCACGAAGGTCGCTATCACATTATCCGGCGACTGATGGAGGCGGTAGGAGTCGATGTCTTGAGATTGGTGCGAACCAAGTTCGGTCCAATCTCCCTGGGGGATACGACTGAAGGACGTTGGCGCGACCTCCACGACGGAGAATTGCTAAATCTCCGTAACGCTTTAGATATGTAACTTTAAGACGCTTTAAGGTTAATGTGACAAATAACGTTTTATCGATAAATAGGTATTCACCTTGAAAAGTAACGATTTATCGATATTATGTAAGCGTATATGAGCCTCTGAATAACTATAAGTCGATATAAGTAAAAAAGTTATGATCGAAGCCGTTTCACTCTGAAACAATCTCTTTTGTAGCAAAAAGGTTATATCGATAAATTGCTAAATATCTTAGACATTATTCTATTCAACCTCGTATCTTTACTATTCCCAGTACCATTAGCCCATGCCTACACGTGCCATTAGAGGAGCGATTCAAATCGCTGCTGATACCGAGAGTGATATCAATGCCGGTGTAGCACAGCTCTTGAAGGCGATCATGGAGGCGAACCACCTCGAATTGGATTCGATCATCTCTGTCCTGCTCACCTCAACTCCGGATCTCACCTCCTCATTTCCCGCCGCTGGCGCCCGCGCCCTTGGATTTAGCGAAATTCCATTGATGTGCGCCGCCGAAATTGATGTCAAAGGCGCGCTGGGGCGCGTTATTCGTGTGATGTTGCATGTGGAGAGCGAGCTCAAAGCGAATGAAATTTCGCATATTTACCTAGGTGGAGCCCAGGCTCTTCGCCGCGATATTGCCCAGTAATCGAGCCCTCATGTCATCATTATCGGGTGTTCGAATCGTGGGCTCAGGCCTGATCGGAACATCAATTGCCTTAGCCCTTGCAAAGAATTCGATTCCAGTAGATCTAGTCGATAACGATGCCAGGAGTGAAAACTTGGCTAATGATCTGGCTATGGGGGAGAAGCTCGTTGATCCAGAACTTGTTATCTTCGCTTTGCCATCTCACAACCTACCCATGGTCATCGAGAGGGAATTTGCACTAAACCCAAAGTCAACATTTATAGATATTGGTAGTGTTAAGACCAATCCTTTAGAGGTGGTTATGGCTTCAAAGGTACCTTTAGCGCAGTTCGTCGCTACACACCCCATGGCAGGGCGTGAAATAGGCGGTCCTGAGTCAGCGCGAGGCGATCTCTTTGAGGGTCGTAGTTGGGTTTTGACTCCACAAGGAAGTTCGCCGAAATCGATCGAGCAGACGAGAAAATTGGTCACGCTCCTAGGGGCAACACCTGTCGAGATGGATCCTCTGGAACATGACAAAGCGGTGGCTGCAATCTCTCATCTGCCGCAGATCCTCTCCTCGCTTTTGGCAAAACAGCTCCAGGAATTTCCTGATGAATGGCTCGCGCTTGCGGGTCAAGGTTTGCGCGACACGGTGCGTATCGCTGGCTCTGATCCAAAGTTATGGCAAGAGATTATTTCGATGAATCGTGAAAAAATTGCTCCACTTTTGCACGCTCTCATTGATGATCTGCAATCCTTCGAAAAATTATTGAATAGCGATGGCGATTATTCAGTTGAGATTGGTGCTTTTATTGAAGAGGGACGCGTCGGCCGTGCAAAAATTCCAGGCAAACATGGAGGTAAAGCGCGCAGTTATTCCTATTTACCAATTGTGATTGCCGACGCTCCTGGAAACCTCGCTGCAATATTTAATATTTGTGCGCAGATAGATGTCAACGTAGAGGACCTATCGATAGAGCATTCACCTGGACAACTCACTGGTCTGATTACTTTAGGACTTTCAGAGCAAGGTGCAGAGAAATTGTCGCAGCATCTGATTACTCAAGGATGGAATGTCCATCCAGTGCGTAAATAGAGAATAGACTCAACGTATGGCCATAGTCGTAGCAATTGATGGCCCAAGTGGAGCGGGTAAATCAAGTACATCTCGCGCCATTGCACAGCGTGCCGGTTGGAATTATTTAGATACTGGTGCGCTCTATCGCGGTGTCACTTGGTTGGCACTGGAAAAAAACGTTGAAAGCGCTCAAGAGATTCTCAAAGAGTTAGGTCGTGCACCACTTCGCTTCGTTGCAAATCCACTTGCACCATCAATCTTTGTTGGTGATACAGATGTTACACAGGAGATTCGAAGTGATGAAGTAACAAATGAAGTTAGTCGAATAAGTGCAATGCCAGAAATACGCGCCGAATTATTGAATGTGCAACGTTCAATGATTGATGATGCAGATCGCGGAATTGTTGTTGAAGGTCGCGATATTGGAACCGTTGTATTTCCAAAGGCGCCACTCAAGATTTATCTGACTGCAGATTTAGATGCACGTGCTGACCGGCGAGAAAAGGAATTGCCTCTCGATAGAGATGTGGCAGAAGTAGCGCAATCATTGAGTAATCGCGACCATACGGACTCGACTCGAGCAGTATCCCCACTTGCTGTAGCGACCGATGCAGTAGAAATAGATTCCACTTTGCTCTCACTTGAAGAGACGGTGGAGCGAATTTGGGAGATTCTCAAAGAGCGTTCACTGTTAGGTCTACCAATTATCGCGATATTAGGAAGACCAAATGTTGGAAAGTCAACTCTTATCAATCGATTTATTGGTCGGCGCGAAGCAATCGTTGAAGATACTCCTGGCGTCACTCGAGATCGCGTTCAATACGAATGCGAATGGGGTGGCAGACGATTCATTGTTATGGATACAGGTGGTTGGGAATCAAAACCTGATGGAATCTCTGTTCAAGTAAGTGCTGGTGCGGAGCTTGCGATGCAAGAGGCAGATGTACTTGCATTTGTTGTAGATGCACAAGTTGGAGCACTCGATGAAGACGATATTTTGGTTCAAGAGTTACGCAAAGCAAAGAAGCCAACTATTCTCATTGCGAATAAAGTAGATGGTGAACGTGAAGAATCTGATGCACATGCACTGTGGAATCTCGGACTCGGTGAACCATATTTTGTTTCGGCCCTTCATGGTCGTGGGAGTGGAGATTTACTTGATCGCTTGATTGAAGTTTTGCCAGAAGTTGGTGGTGCGCAATACAACGATGGCTACCGTCGTGTTGCACTCATTGGTCGCCCTAATGTTGGTAAATCAAGTTTGCTCAATGCACTCGCTGGCGAGAATCGTGCAATCGTTGATGATGTTGCAGGAACAACTCGAGACCCAGTTGATGAGCTTATTGAATTTGGTGGGTCGATCTGGAGATTTGTCGACACAGCTGGATTGCGCAAACGTGCTAATCAAGCATCGGGAACGGATTATTACGCAACGCTTCGAACACAAGCAGCACTGGAACGATGTGAGGTTGCAGTTGTTGTACTCGATGCCTCCATTCCAATTTCAGAACAAGATCTTCGTGTTATCACGATGGTTGAAGAGGCTGGCAAGGCGATGGTTATTGTTATGAATAAGTGGGACTTAGTGGATGAAGATCGCAGAGACCTTCTAGATCGCGAAATCGATAGACACCTAGACCAAGTTGAGTGGGCCCAACGAGTCAACGTTGCGGCGAAGACTGGTTGGCACCGAGACCGTTTGGCACCAGCACTTCGAACCGCACTCGATAGTTGGGAGCGAAGAGTTCCTACAGCCAAACTCAACTCATTCCTTGGCGCCCTCATTGGTGCAACCCCGCCACCTGTGCGAGGTGGAAAACAACCTAAAATTTACTATGCAACACAGGCTGGTATCGCGCCACCAAAATTCGTCGTCTTCTCCAGTGGCTGGATCGAAGCCTCATATCGCCGCTTCATTGAGCGACGTTTGCGCGAAGAATTCGGATTTCCGGGAACTCCTGTCATGGTTGCGATTCGGGTAAAAGAGCGCGACTAGCATGAATAGATCTCTCCTTACTATTCCTAATGGGCTGACATTCTTGCGAGGCCTTGGAATTCCACTCTTTCTCTACCTTGCCTTATCGCTAGAAGCCGATGGGTGGGCAATTTTAGTTTTAGCTATCGGGGGAGCGACCGATTATTTTGATGGGAAATTGGCTCGCGCATGGGGGCAAGAGTCACGCTTTGGTGAATTAGCAGATCCCGCAATAGATCGTCTCTACATCATTGCAACACTTGTTGCCCTCGTTCTGCGTGATGCAATTCCGCTATGGATTGTTATCGCTTTGCTAGGACGAGATTTGATTCTAGGAATTCTAACGATTGCTCTTAAAACTCGTGGCCATGGTCCACTGACCGTTACATTTCTAGGAAAGGCAGCAACCTTCAACCTCATGTACGCCTTTCCCTTTCTCCTTCTCGCCCTTGCGCAATCGTGGATCGGTACAGTGGCCTTCATTCTCGGATGGTCTTTTGCTATATGGGGAATCGCCCTCTACATTTCTACCGGTATTTCATATTTCGCCAAAGGTCTTGACCTTTATCGTCACGGAAAGCGAGTTGCTTAGATGTCACAGATTCCAGATTCGTTGCATTACACAAAAGAGCACGAGTGGGTAGCTACAACATCTAATGAATCTATTCTTCGAGTTGGCATAACAGATTTTGCACAGAGCGCTCTAGGTGACATTGTGTATGTGCAATTGCCGAAGGTAGGGGAGAGCGTCACTGCAGGAAAAGTTTGCGGTGAAATCGAATCGACGAAGAGTGTCTCAGAAATATTCTCACCAGTGAGTGGTTCTGTCAGTGCAGTCAACGATGGCTTAGCCGCAAATCCTGAAATTATCAACTCCGATCCCTATGACAATGGCTGGCTCCTTGAAATTACAGTGAGCGCACAGGCATCAGATCTTATGAGTGCGGCAGAATACGCAACTTTTACCGCTTGACCTAAGGCCATTCTCTCTCTAGTGTCACCCTTACGTTGAAGGTGATGGAGGTGGAGAGTTATGAATGCAGCCGAGTCACAAGACGAGCTCACATCAACTATCCATCTAGGTATTCGTGGTGTTACAGATAATTCCCCAGCTAAAACACTCGATGACTTGGTATCTACTCTTGATGAAAAATCTAAAGAAATAGTTCGTGAGATTGCGCAATCCTCAGGCGATAAAGCAATGGTTCTTATTGCTCGTGGTCCTCAAAAAGGAGCGCGTTTTCTCATCACTGCAGAAGGCGTGAGTATCGGTCGATCAACAGAGAGTTCGATATTTCTCGATGATGTAACTGTCTCGCGCTCACATGCACAGATCAAGAAAGAAGAGAAGAGCTTCGTTCTCATTGATAACTCAAGTCTGAATGGCACATACCTCAACAATATTTCGATAGAGAAAAATGTATTGAAAAGTGGAGATGAGATTCAAATTGGTAAGTTCCATTTTGTTTTCATCGGTAATACAAAGTAAGTCGCACAAAGCAGTAAGTATTCGTATCCAATATCTACAGGGGAGAATTAGAGATGGCAGTTCCAGCGAGAGCCTATTTGAGCATCGGTGAAGTACTCACAAAGTTACGTGGGGATTTTCCAGATATAACTATCTCAAAGATTCGATTTCTTGAATCAGAAGGCTTGATTGACCCGCAGAGAACGCCATCAGGTTATCGAAAGTTCACAAGTGTTGATTTAGAAAGATTGCGATATGTCCTACTTGCACAGCGTGATCAATATTTACCCCTCAAAGTCATCAAAGAAAATCTTGATGCAATGGATCGCGGCCTTGAGCCAACCTCAACTATTGGGGGAGTAGCAGCTCCACGTCCCATCCTCGGACTTGCAACAATTGATGGAGAGATGGCAGCTAGTTCATTTGGTGCGACAAATGAGATGCGCCTTTCACGCGAAGAACTTCTCAAAGCAAGTGGTCTTACTGAGGATCAACTAGTTGAACTTGAGTCATATGCCATGATTGCAATTCGTGGCCGTCACTACGACAGTGATGCGCTAGCTGTTGCTAAGGCTGTTACAGAGATGGCTAGTTTTGGAATTGAATCACGCCATTTGCGTTCATTTAGATCTGCTGCAGATCGTGAGATTGGACTTATCGAGCAAGTCATTACTCCCTTGACTCGTCAAAAAAGCGCTGAAGCAAAAGCACGCGCTGAAGAAGTACAACGCGAGATTGCATCCCTTTCCATTCGACTCCATGCTGCATTAGTACGTGGTGGTCTCCACCGACTTCGCTAATGCTTATTCCGATGGAGGTTGTCGGGGTGCGAATCGAGATGCCCTCTAATCAACCTATTGTTTTGCTCAAAGAAATTGATGGGACACGTTTCCTCCCTATTTGGGTTGGAACTGTTGAGGCGAGTGCAATCGCATTTGCGCATCAGGGGATGAGTCCGCCAAGGCCGATGACGCACGATTTGCTAGGCAATCTTCTCGACCTCCTCGGTGCAACTCTGACTGCAATTCATGTGACAGAGCTTGTCGACGGGATTTTCTACGCCACACTGAATGTGCGCGATGCTTCATCAACGCCTCTGACATTGTCGGCTAGACCCTCCGATGCAATTGCCTTGGCGCTTCGCACTAAGAGCAACATTTTGGCCACCAGTGAACTTCTCGATCAGGTCGGTATCGAGATTCCAGATCAAGGCGGAGCCGAGGGCGCGGCGGGTGAGGAGAGCCAGGAACTTGAGCGCTTCAGAGAGTTTCTTGATCAGATAAACCCAGATGATTTTGCTGGATAAGTCTCAACCTCAAGTAGAGGTTTGCCCCGTGTCGGTGATTGAATAGGAGCCTTCTAACTCCTACATTTATCTCACTCCCCAAGAGAAACGAGCACTTCCCGTGACTTCCCTAGACCTCGAAATTGGCTACCGTGGCGCAACTGCATGTTCAGCCGCAGGTATTACATATCGACAGCTCGATTATTGGGCACGCACCGGTTTAGTTGAACCAAGTATTAGAAGTGCAAGTGGTTCTGGAACTCAACGTCTCTACGGTTTTCGCGATATTTTAGTTCTCAAAATTGTAAAGAGACTCCTTGATGCAGGTGTATCACTTCAAAATATTCGTACGGCGGTCACATTCTTGCGTAGTCGCGGTGTTACCGAGTTAGAGCGCATGACGCTGATGAGTGATGGCGCATCTATTTATGAATGCGCAACACCAGATGAAGTTATCGATCTACTTCAGGGCGGCCAGGGAGTCTTTGGTATCGCTGTGAGTAAAGTTTGGCATGAGGTTGAGGGTTCTCTTTCAACAATTGCGGGTGAGATTAATGGCAAGCCAGTAGGTGGCGAAAGTAACGATGAGCTTTCGCAACGTCGGAAGGCTAAAGGAGCCTAAAGATAATACTCTTCCCCTATTAAAATAATGTAGGGGAGCGGTAATGACGTATAACGGTGAGCGCTTTGAAAAGCGCCATATCGGGCCATCTAGCTCGGATGAGCAAGAGATGTTGGCGCTACTCGGTTACCGCGATATTGAAACTTTCATTAGTGATGTTGTTCCAGCAAATATTAAAATCTCTAAGAAACTTTCGCACTCTTTGGATTCCGCAAAGAGTGAAGTTGAAGTTATTGCCGAACTTCGCGAGATTGCATCACATAATCAAGTCTTTACATCGCTGATTGGCGGGGGTTACTACGGAACAATTACACCCGCTGTCATTAAGCGAAATGTTTTGGAAAATCCAGCGTGGTATACCGCGTACACACCATATCAACCAGAGATCTCGCAAGGTCGCTTAGAGGCAATATTTGCTTTCCAAACAGTAATCTGCGAAATGACAGCGCTCTCTCTATCGAATGCGTCCATGCTTGACGAAGGTACTGCTGCAGCGGAGGCTATGACCGTTGCCAGGCGTACCTCAAAAACTAGTGATGATGCAGTATTTCTCATTGAAGAACACCTGCACCCACAAACGAAAGCAGTTGTACAGACTCGCGCAAAGCCACTGGGAATAAAGGTTATTGAAGTTGATGCTGGCCATGTTGCGCGTGATGGATTTGACCAAGAGTTCTTTGGTCTCTTAGTGCAATATCCAGATACCACTGGAGAGATTTGCGATTACACGACAGTGACTGAGTTCGCACATTCCAAAGGCGCACTTGTTATCGCTGCAACTGATCTGTTGGCACTTACTGTGATCAAAGCACCAGGGGAGTGGGGCGCCGATATCGCAATTGGTTCTGCCCAACGCTTCGGTGTG
>Ga0114967_10001502_pt1 | contig 19463 bp, 15 predicted proteins | sample M_130628_MF_Meta_FD_92639 | JGI IMG/M metagenome (GOLD analysis project Ga0114967, IMG submission 92639) | Freshwater microbial communities from Lake Montjoie, Canada to study carbon cycling - M_130628_MF_MetaG | ecosystem: Environmental > Aquatic > Freshwater > Lake | place: Lake Montjoie... | reverse complement strand
GAGGCCTACATCGGGCAGCCGCTGGAACTGGTGCTGCGCATCGCCATCAAGCCGTTCCGCGACCAGGCGCACGGCATGCTCAACGAGAGCCAGATGTGGAACCTGGTGGACCTCCAGGGCAGCCAGTGGGGCGTCTTCGAGCAGGAACTGGTGGAACTTCGCCAGCGCAACGCCGCGCCGCGCGCGCAGCAGGAGATGCGCGGCAAGGAGCTCTGGTTCGTCTACGAACTCACGCGGCGAGTCTGGCCGCCGAAGACCGGCACGCCGGACATCGGCGATGTGCGCGTGCGCATGACCTACCCGTTGGCGCTGCGCGAGGTGCAGAACTTCTTCAACGAGCGCCAGCTCATGATCGGCGAGTCCCGGCCGCTCTCGGTGACCGCGTCCCCTGCCGGAGTCACGGTGCTTCCCCTGCCGGACGCCGGGCGCCCGGCGTCGTTCTCCGGCGCCGTCGGCAACTACTCGCTGTCGGTGGCCGCGAAGCCCGCCACGGTGGCCGTGGGCGACCCGCTCACCCTCACCCTGAGCATCACCGACCTCAAGGGCGGTTCGAACATGGAGACGCTCCAGCCGCCGGCACTTGCCAATGATGCCGCGCTCGCCAAGGAATTCCGCGTTCCCAACGAACCGCTCTCGGGCACGGTGACCGGCAACGTCAAGCGCTTCACCGTGACCGTGCGGCCGCTCCGCGCAGGCACCGCCGCGATCCCGCCGCTCGAGTTCAGCTTCTTCGACCCGAAGGCCAAGGCCTATGCCACGGCCCGCAGCCAGCCGGTGCCCATCACCGTGACGCCGGGAAACCAGATGGACCTGACGAAGATCGTGTCGGCCCCGGGCGCCAACACGGGCGCCGACACCTCGCAGCCCGGCACGAAGCTCACCGAAGTGGCGGGCGGGCTGGTCGCAAACCGCCCGGTTACCCCGGCCATGGTGCAGGATGACGAACGAATCAGACTCGATGGCATCACCGTGGCCGGCCTGGTGCTGCCGCCATTCTTCGCCGCCGCCGCTTTCGGCTGGAGGCTCCACCGGGCGCGCCATGAACGTGACGGCGGTCTGGCCCGCCGCGGCCGCGCGCGTCGCAGCGCGGACTCCCGGCTGCGCGAAGCCGTCGACGCGGCGGGCATCGCGGGCGCGGTCACCGGATTCGTCGAGGACATGACCGGCCGCGCGCAGGGCACCATCACGCGCGGCGACATGGCACGCGTGCTCGCGAATGCGGGCGTCGATGCGGCGCTCCGCGAGCGCGTGTCGGAACTGCTCTCGCGCTGTGACCGTGCGCGCTATTCCGGCGCCGGTGCCGGCGGTCCCACCGAGCTTTCCACGGAGGCCAGCGCCATCATCGACGCCCTCGACTCCGCACGGCTCCACGCCGGCAATGGAGGCGTGCGATGAACCACGTCCTCCGCACCCTTGCCGTTGCATGCGTGGCCGCATGCGCCGCACTGGCGCCCATGGCGCATGCCGAGGACGCCGACCGCGCGCCTGCGGCTGCCCAGTCCGCGCAGGCCGCGTACGAACGGGGCATCGAGCTCCGCCGCACCGACCCCGCCGCCAGCCTCCAGGCCTTCCGCGACAGCGCCGAGCGCTGGGAACGGATCCGCGCCGCGGGCGCCGAGAACGGACCGCTCGAGTTCAACCTCGGCAACGCGTGGATGGAGTCCGGCGACGTCGGGCGCGCCATCGCCGCCTACCTGCGCGCCGAGCGCTTCATGCCCGGCGACGCCGACCTGGCGCACAACCTGGCGCGCGCCCGCTCCTCCGTCTCGAGCTCGTTCGAACGCACCGGCGGCACGCTCCTGGTGGACTCGGTGGCAAGCTGGTGGAACCTGGTACCGCGCGGCACGCGGCTCACGCTTGGGTGGCTGTGCTGGTTCGGCTTCTGGGCCCTGCTTGCGGCGCGGTTCGCCATGGCACGCAGCAGCGGCCACATTCGTCACGCGGGCGTGTGGCGGTCCGTGCTCGGCACGCTGTGCGCGGGCTGGGTGATCTTCGGCGGCAGCATTGCGGCGGACGAGGCACTCCAGGCGGCCCGGCCGCGCGCCGTGCTCGTGGAATCCGGCGTCACGCTTCGCAAGGGCAACGGCGACGGCTTCGAGCCGGCGTTCGTCGAGACCCTGGGCGCCGGCGTGGAATGCACCGTGATCGACACGCGCCCGGGCTGGCTGCGCATCGAGCTGCCGGACGGCCGCTCGGGCTGGATCCGCGAAGCCCAGGCTGCGCGACCCTGAGGCCAGCTCCGCCGGCGCCACCCCCACTCACGCCGGCGGCACGCACCACCTCCAAAACGACGCACGCCCCGCCATGGGCGGGGCGCGCGAAACGGAGAGGGTGGGATTCGAACCCACGAGTAGGACGAGCCCACTACTAGTTTTCGAGACTAGCTCCTTCAACCGCTCGGACACCTCTCCAGTGCGGTCGAGTGGAAGTATCGGCACAATCGGCCCCGCGGTCAATCCCTGCGGTCGGATTCCGCGGCGGCGGGAGGAGGTGCCCCAAAATGTGTGCGTCCCGCGGATGCCGCGAGGGGTCAGCCGTTGGGGCGCTCGGGCGTCGGCTGCCCGGCGGTGCACGAGTCGCCGTCGCAGCACGGCTGGATGTTCATGCCGCACGTGCCGCACTGGCCGTGGCCATGAACAAGCACCATCCGCAGGGGATGGCCGCAGCGCGGGCAGCGCGGGTTGCCGGGTTGCATGCTGACGGCGGAGACGGAGTCGTCGCGCGTCATGGAAGTGCGGTGCGTCGATCAGCGACCGGCGGGGGCTTCGAGGCCGCTGGCTTCCCAGTCGATCGTGATCTTCTCCTGCACGATCTCGTCGATCACCACCTCGAAGTCGGTGCGGCCATTGCGCTCGACGAGCGGACGGGCGCCGTCCACCAGCTCGCCGAGGCGGCGCTGGATCAGGGCGGTCAGCTTGAAGCGACCACCGAGCTTCTGGACGATTTCATCGCTCTTCAGGGCGTCAATCACGTTCCGACTCCGTTGGGGAAGGACCGAAGGTTCGACACGGGGACGGCAGCGCCGCCCAACCGCGAGTCGCGCATCATAGCCCTGCCCCGCATGGCCGCCAAGCGCCGAGAATATGGCCCCCGCTGCCGTCCCGGTACCCTCCCCGCGTGGAACGGCCCCGCCAGCAACGGTTTCCGGCGGTCCTGCGCGTCAAGCGCGGAGAGGACTTCGACCGCGCCTACGCCCTGCGCCGGCGCAAGGACTGCGGCGGCATCATCGTCTACGGCGTTCGGAACGGGCTGCCGGTCACGCGCCTGGGGCTGAGCGTCTCCCGGAAGGTGGGCGGCGCCGTGGCGCGCAACCGCATGAAGCGCATGCTCCGCGAGGCGTTCCGCGCCGCGGCGCTCCCCGCGGGCCTCGACCTGGTGGTGGTGGCGCGCCTGCACGATGAATGGGAGCCCCAGCGCTACCGCAGCACGCTCGAGGAAGCAGCACGCACGCTCGATGGATCGCTTCCGCCGCCGGCCGCTCACGGCACCGGATCGTGACCGCATCCACCCCAGGGATTGCACCGCGCGATGCGGCACGCACCGAGCCAGCAGCCGCGCAGGGCGCCGTGGCGCTCGACGGCCTCGACGGTGTAGTTGGAGCATGACGGCTCGAAGCGGCACCAGCCACGCGTGGCCCACGCCATGCGACGCTGGTAGAACCGGATGCATGCCAGGCATGCGCGCGCGGCAAGGCCCGGTCGCTCGGTGACGGGTCTGCCCCGCCCCGGATCCTCAGGCATGCTTCACCGGGTTGCGCACGCGGCCCACGCCCTCGATCTCCACTTCCACCACGTCGCCTGCCTGCATGAACACCTTGGGGTTGCGGCCGAAGCCGACGCCCGCGGGCGTGCCGGTCAGGATCACGGTGCCCGAGAGAAGCGTGGTGCCGCGGGAGAGCTCCGCGATGATCCGCGCCACCGGGTGGAGCATGAGCGAGGTGGACGAATCCTGCATCACGGTGCCGTTGAGGCGCGTCACCACCCGCAGCGACTGCGGGTCGCGCACCGCGGAGACCGGCACCACGGCGCCGATCGGGCAGAACGTGTCGAAGCCCTTGCCGCGGCAGAACTGGCCGCCGCCGCCCTCGCGCTGCCACCAGCGCGCGGTGACGTCGTTGGCCGCGGCGTAGCCGGCAAGGACGGAGAGCGCCTCGTGCTCGGGGACGTCACGGCAATCGCGGCCCACGATGAGCGCCAGCTCGCCTTCGTAATCCACCTGCGGCCCGTGCTCGTCGCAGATCGGCGGGATGACGATGGAATCGCCGTCACCGCACACGCTGGCCGGGTTCTTCATGAACATGACCAGCGCCTCGGGGGCCTTGCCGCCCATCTCGGCCGCGTGGTCGGAGTAGTTCTTGCCGATGCAGAGGATGGCGGGCGGAATGGTTCGCACGACGGAAGGCTACCGCCCGTCAGCGCTTCCGTTCCATGGAGCTGTCCTGCAGCGCCTTGAGGGCAGCAGCACGTTCCTTCTCGCGCTCGGCCTTCCGTGCGCGGTAGGCGTCGATGTTCGCAGGCGCCGGGAACAGCACGTCCAGCTTGCCGCCCGCGATGGCCAGCGGGCTCGACGCCAGGTCGGCCTCGATGCGCGGCTTGGCGGCGTCGTAGGCCATGGCCTGCTGGTCCTCGGGGAGACGGTTGTAGATGGTGAGGCGATCCACCAGCGGCAGCGTGGAATCCTGCATGATGTTGATGACCACGTCCTCGACGGAACGTTCGAGCGAGCCGATCAGGTCGGCGAGGCGGGCATCGCCCATCTTGGTGCGGAAATCGGTGTACCGGTTCGTCCTGAAGTACTCCGTCAGGTCGCGCGCATAGGCAAGCGCGTCCTCGAGCACCTTCTTCTTGCCCGCGAGGTAGCCCTCGATGAAGCCGCGCCGCAGGATGGCGAACAGGTCGGTGCGCGCCACCTCCGGAACCATCTCGTACTCGCCGTAGGTGGCGTTGCGCACGAAGACGTCCAGCGGCGCGACGTACTTGTTGTTGGGGATGAGCCCGCCGCGGCCGCAGAGCTTGTCGAGCTGCTCGAGGAGCTTCTGCGCATCCTCCACCTCGCCTGCGTGGTACAGCTCGCGCACGGCCTGGGCCATGAAGTTCTCGTAGAAGTCGACGAAGGTGTCCGGGCCGCCGCCGCGGGCCTTGTAGTGCTTCTGGTAGAGCTCGCGGAAGTAGCTGTCGATTGACTTGATCCAGCGCGGGTCGTAGATGCGCGTCGGGTTGTCCGTGGAGAACGGGTCCACGCGCATGAGGCCGGAGTGGGCCAGCGCCTGCATGGCCTGGATGGTGGTGCGGTCGTCGTTGAGGATGCGGTAGATGTCCTCGTCGTTGTTGTACCGCTCGGCCCCGATCTCGCTGCCCATCTTCGACCAGTAGAACGCGTGCGACTGCGGGTGACGCCAGTCGAACGGCCCGAAATCGCGCGTGTAGCGGGCCATGCGCGCCGGATCCATGTTGTAGTCGTCGATCAGCACGCGCTTGCGGAGGTAGGTGATCAGGGCATCAAGGGCCTGCTGGTGCACGGGCATGGAGAAGATGTCGTCCATCGCCGCATAGCCGGGGTCGCGGCGCCGGAACTGCTCCTGGAGGCCGAACAGGCGCGCGAAGCCCGGCGTGCTCCGGACCGACTTCCACCGACCATGGTTCATGAGGAAGTCCCGGTCGAGCCTGGCCTTGAACTTCGGGTCGATGGCACGCATCTTGGACTCGATGCCGTCCACGAGCACGGCCACGCCCGGCTCCTTGGCGACCAGCTCCTCGTAGGTGTCCGGGGCGTCCGCGATCCGCTGGAGCCACGCCGCGCGGTCCTCGGCGGAGTGCGGCGGCTCGCCGAGCAGCAGGTGCCATTCCTTGGCGAACTCACGCTTGTAGTACAGGTGGGCATCGTCGCTGAGGCCGTCGATCTTGTGCGCGAACCACCAGCCCAGCTCCTTGTAGAGGATCAGGTCGTTGGGGTTGTACCGAATGCCCTTGTTGCGGACCAGGTCGATGCCGGCATTCACCAGGCGCCAGCGCTCGCCGGGCGTGCTGGTGGCCACGGAGAGGTTGTAGGCAAGGTTGTGGCCATGGAAGGCCCAGACCTCGCCGAAGCGGGGCTGCAGCTTGGTGATCAGGTCGGCCAGGTTGCGCGCGTCGTAGAACTGGCCCAGCTCGCGCATCTGCTGGAGGCGGATCCACAGGTAATCGACCACCAGCCCGCGAAGCGCGCCGACCGCCGCACCGACCGCCACGATCGGCGGTGCGCCCTCCAGCGAGACATCCGTGTAACGCAGCTTCGCCTCGTCGCTTGCCGTGACGATCCGCGGCAGGAGCGCGCCGGCCCCGACCAGCGCCAGGAGCGCAAGGAGCACGGAGAGGAACTGGACGGGACGGTCGCGCACGGATCAGCCCTGGCCGCTGTAGACGGCAATCTCCTTCCGCCGGATGCCGAGCCAGCCGACCAGGAGCAGGCCCCCGGTCCAGGCGAAGCCGATGGTGAGCACGGTTTCGCCGAGCACGCTCCAGGTGATGGAGCGGCCCTGCGCCAGCGAGTCGCTCGGGCTGCGGGCGGCGAAGCCACGGAGGAGGAATTCGATCGTGCTCGCCACCGCCAGCACCGCGTACTGGAACGCCTACACCAGGATGCCGCTCTTCTGGTCAGGCGAGTAGTAACGCAGCGAGCTGGAGAGGAACGGCGTGATGGTTGCCATGCAGAAGACGCCGAAGGCGAGGAGCACGGCGATCGGGAAGCTGAGGAGCGAACCTGCGACCACGGCAATCGCCGAAAGGAACGCGACCTTGCATCCATCGACCACCATCGCGGACACCAGGTTGCCGGCGAAGGTGGAATCGCTCACCATCACCTCCAGCGAGTCGTCCTGCATGAAGATGCTGATCGAGGAAGGAGCCGCCTGCTTCTTCTCCTCGTGCCAGCCGGCGCTGAAGATGCGCAGGCGGAGCGTCCCGTCGGGGTCGATGAACTTCGGCTCGATGTCCAGCGAATAGAGCTCGCCCGGCGTCCATTCCCGGAGCTCCCACATGCCGGCGCCCTTGCCCGAGGCGTACTGGATCATCGCCGGGAACTTCTGGTGCTCGTCCTCCATCCCGCCGTGCAGCTTGTAGCGCAGCGAGATCTCCCGGCCGAGCGCGGCGGCCTGCGCCAGGCCGCGGAAGGTGAACTCGCGGCTTTCGCCGGGCCCGATGCGGCGCTGCTGCTCGAGGAACTCGCGCATCTTCGACGCGGCGAGGGTGCGCCGCGACTGGGCCTCGTCCACGGTCCCGTTGGCGATGTCGGCCTTGAGGACGGCGTCGCCCTCGATCGCCGCATCGACGATCTCGCGGAGGCGGTCGGATGCCAGTTCCTCGTACTGCGGGAGCGTCCCGACACGGCCCACGAGGACGGTGTTCCGCAGGTCGCGCGCATCGCGTTCGTCGAGCGGCTTCTGCGAGGCGAGGTACGAGGTACCGACGGCGAGGAGCAAGGTGCCGCCGATCACCACCACCATCCCGAGCGTGACGGTGCCGATCCACTTCCCCAGGAGCCATCCGCCGTGCGAGATCGGCTTCGTCACCACCGACCAGACCTGGCGGTCGCGGATCTCGAAGGAGGTGCTGGCGCACCCGAAGAAGATGACGAACAGTGCGGCGAACACGTAGACGCACGTGTGCCCCCAGTCGAGGAATCCCGGGATCGCCTGGTAGAGCGCGTCCTCACGCCCGCGAGAGAGCGCAAGGAACGGAAGAAGGAGCGCCACCGGCAGCGCAAATCCGGGAACCGCGAGCGTGCGTATCCCCTCGAGCACGGTGTTCGCCGCAACGGCGAACGATCCCGAACGCAGCGAAAGCAAGGCGCTCGCCGCACGCCACAGGAACGCGAAGAGGAGCAGCGAGAGGGCCGCGCTGAGGACCCACTGCGCACCGACCGGCCACCCGATCCACCAGAGGAACGCCGCCACCGCCGACACCGCGCCACCGACCTCGAGGATGGGCAGGAGGAGGCTGACCCACACCGCCGTCAGCGCCGCCGCGCCGGCAGCGCAGAGCAAGCCGATCACGAGCCCGGGGGAGCGGACCAGCACGTACGGCATCCAGAGCGGTACCTGGTCGCCGAGGAGGCGCCACGCGAGCTCGTTCTTCACGTCCACCGGGAGCGATCCGTCGTCGTCGAAGAGGTCGACGGCACGGGAGATCATCCGCGGACCACCGTAGGTCCGGTCGCCGACGGTGACGGTGCTGCGCTGCAGCAGTTCGAGTGCCGCGGGATCGCCGTCCTTCGCGGAGCACTTCTCGAGCGACCGGAGGATGCCCGCCCGCTGCGCCTGCAGGTCGAGCGACGTGCTGAGCAGCGGCAGGCCCATCCATGCGAGCGCCGCCAGCACCAGGATCGTGGCGACGATCCGTGCTGCGCGGGTGGCAAGCCGATCCCCCAGCCAGCGATGGATTCGCTGGACGAGCAGCGTCACGACCCGTTGCCTCCACCGAGGAGGTCGTCGATCACGGACTGGTCAACTCCCTTCGGGGCGTCAGGGGTCGCCGTGCGCGGGGCGGGCGCCGCCGCGGGCGCGGACGAATTGCCGGAGACCAGGCCGTCGAGGACCGCGCGGTCGGCAACCGGCGCAGCCGGTACCGCGGGAGCGGCGGACGAGGCGGCCTTCGGTGCCACCGCAGGCGCAGCCGCCAGTTCCTTGATGAGCCCCTCGCCCTGGGACTCTTCGCCGCGGAGGAAGGCGGCCGTTGGCCCGCCCGCCTGGGCACCGCTGGTGGACGCCTTGTCGGCGCGCGCACGTTCGACGATCTCCAGGAAGAGATCCTCCAGGCGCTGCCGCGGGGCGGCGACCCGCTCAACCTCCACGTGCGCCGTCTCGCGGATGATCCGCTCGATGGTCACCACGGTTGCGGGATCGAGCCGCGGCGTGGTGATGACCGTGCGCCCGGAGTCCTCGAGCAGCTCGGTGACGGTGCCTTCGCTCCGGATCTTCCCGCCGTAGAGGATCACCATGCGGTCGCAGACGTCCTGGACGTCGTCGAGCTGGTGGCTGGAAAGGAGGATGGTCTTGCCGCGCCGGCCGAGGTCCAGCAGGAGGTCCTTCACCTGTCGCGAGCCGAGCGGGTCGAGGCCCGAGGTCGGCTCGTCCAGGATGAGGAGGTCCGGGTCGTTGATGAGCGCCTGCGCAATGCCCAGCCGCCGCGACATGCCCTTGGAGAATTCGCCCACCGGGCGGTTGGCGGCATGGGTCATTCCCACCATCTCCAGGAGCTCGTCGATGCGGCTGCGCCGAACGTTGCGCGGCAGGCCGAAGAGCTTGCCGTAGAAGTCGAGCGTCTCGACCGGCGTGAGGAACCGGTACATGTAGCTCTCTTCCGGCAGGTAGCCGATGCGCTGCTTGACGGCAACGTCGGTCGGTTCCTTCCCGAAGACCGAGAGCAGGCCCTTCGTGCGGTGCAGGAGCCCGAGGATCATCTTGATGGTGGTGCTCTTGCCGCTGCCGTTGGGGCCGAGCAGCCCGAAGATCTCGTCGCGGCGGATCTCGAAGGAGACACCGTCGACGGCCACGGCCTTCTGCCGGAACCAGAAGTCGGTGAAGACCTTGGTGAGCCCGGTTGCCTCCACCACGATGTCAGACGACGCGCCGCTTGCCATTGCCGACTGCTCCTTGGTCCGCTCGGTGCGCGCGAATCACTCGCGGCCGAAGCCCTTCTGGGCGTTCTTGTCGAGGCGCCGGCCCGGCGCATCGACCATGATCTGCCGGCTGCCGAGCTGGAAATTGCCGCCGGGAGAGAGCGCGGACTGCGCCTCCATCTTCCGGCGTTCCACCTCACCCTGCCTGCGAGCCTGCATGACCTCGTTGGAACTCTCCAGGCCGATGCGCACCGCGCCGCCGGCATCGGGCGCCGCCACCATCTCGGCCGTGGGCGAGGCGAGCACCTCGCGCACCGCGTCGAGCCAGAGCTTGCGGACGAGCTGCGTCGGGTTCTCGTGGAAGGACGGCGCAAGGCCGTTGATGCGGCCGACTTCCTTGCCGAGCGTCGAGCGGATCGAGTTCCGGTACGCCTGCGCCCGGGCGATGATCGCCGAGGTCTGGCCCACGTTGCTTCCGCCCTCGAGGCGCGCCCCGAGCTGCTGCATGACAGCGTCGGCGGCCGCGATGTCGCCGCGCGTCAGCTCCGTCTCGTAGCGCTGCACCAGGTCGAGGACCTGCGCATAGTCGGGACCGGCCATGCCCACCAGCGTGGTGTTGGCCTCCTGCTGCGCCTTCTCGACCGAGAGCTTCGCGTTCTCGCGCGATTCCTGCACGCGGCTGAACGTGTTGCGGATGGCCAGCGGCGCGATCTTCTCGGAGATGGTCACGGTGCCGAGCTTGACGCCGGACTTCATGGCCTCCAGCGTCGACTGGGCACGCTGGCGGAGCATCTGCTCGGGGCCGTCGCGGTTCTCCAGGAGTTCCTGCAGGGTGAACTGCGCGGCGGTCTGGACCATGCCGCGACGGAGCGCGTTGGTCACCACCTCGCGCAGCATCTCGGGCTGGAACTCGTCCAGCGTGCGGACGGCGTCCTCCACCGTGTACTCGGCGGAGATGCGCACGTGCGCGAGGTCGCCGTCGGCCGTCACGAGCGAGCCGTCGATGCCGGGCCGCACGGGGTCGTCCACCATCGTGGCGGAGGCCGCCTGCTCGACGGTGGTCACGCCTTCCTTGAAGCGGGGCCAGAAGTCCTTGTTGATCTCCACCGCGTCCTTCTGCGAAAGAAGCACGATCTCGCCGACGGGATACGGCCAGAAAGGCTGGAGGCCCGGGCTCACCTGCTCATCGCCGGGCGCACCGACGATTCGCCCGAAGAACGTCTTGACGCCGGTCTGGCCGTCCTGGACCTGCTGGAACCCGCTGAAGAGGAAGATCACCACCAGCACCAGGATGGCCACCTGCAGCACGCGGTAGCTCAGGCGCAGCGCCTCGGCCAGCGACTGGTTGGCCGGGTCCATGGCCTGGCGCATGGCCGCCTCGGCGCCGGCGCTCGCGGACACCGTGAACTGGGCGCTTGCGCCGCGACGGGGGGCATCTTCGTCGGGAGCGGGGATGTTGGGATCGATGTCGGTCATCGGGAGGCTCGCTCGTCCGTCAGTGCGTGTGCGTCACTTCCTCGCCGGGGCCGCGGAGCGCGGCTGCGGGATGCCCTTGGCGTCCGCCGGCGAGTCGAGGTCGATCAGGTGGAACGGGGCACGGGTGGTGTCGGTGATGTACGTCGTGCTGTTGCCGAGCGAGACCTTGAGGGTGTCGAGCCAGGCGAGGAAGATCGCGAGCTCTGCCTCGCCCTTCATCTCCTGGTAGTAGCGCGTGGCCTCCTCGTTGCCCTTGGCCTCGATGCGCGCGGCCCACTGGTCCGCGAAGTTCATGATGATGTCGGCCTGGCTCTTCGCCTGGCTCTTCACGGCCTCGGCGGCGCTGGCGCCCTTGGCCTCCTCGAGGTTGGCCAGGGTCTCCTGCACGGCAGCCATGCGGCGGAGCACGGCGATGGAGGTCTTGTTGGGGAGCACCACCTGCGAGATGCCCACCGTCAGCGGCATGGTGCCGGCGAGACGGGTCTTCTTGAGGTCCTCGAGGATGGTGGCCTCGGCCTCGGGAAGCTTCCCGCCCTGCCCGACCAGGTCGCCGAAGGCGTATCCACCGATGGCGCGGAGCGCGCCCTGGAGCTGCGTCTCGAGCGCGCTCGATGCCCCGTCCACCGACGAGTAGCTGGTGAAGAAGCGCAGCGCCTCCTCGGGAGTGGTGTCGATGCGCCAGGTCATGAAGGCCTGGACGAGCACCTGCTGGCCGTCGCGCGTGAGCACCGTCTCGAGCGGGCTCTCGATGAGCTGCTGGCGGGTGTCGAGGCGCGTGACCTGGTCGATGAAGAACGGCGCCTTCAGGTGCAGCCCGGGCTCCGCGACGACGCCGGCAGGCTTCCCGAACCGCGTCACCACCGCGAGCTCGTGGAAGTTGACGGTGTAGGTCGTGTTGTAGAGCACGAGCACGAGCACGATGAGCGCGCCGACGACGATGCCGATGGTGCGTGTCATGGGTTACTTCGCCCCTTCCGAGGTCTTGTCCTTCTTCTCGAGGTAGTCGGCCAGGTTGAGGCCCGACTCCGCCTGCTTCATGGTGACGTCGATGTCGGTGCGGCCGGCCACCGACTCGCCCAGCACATACTTGACCCGCACGCGCGCGAGGGCGCTGCCAAGGACCTGCATGGTGCGGAACTGCTTGTAGAGCTCGGGGGCGGCACGGAACGAGGGCGCCTGGCCCAGCACTTCCGCGGAATCCCCCGCGGCACCCATCACGATCGCCCAGCGCCGGGCGCGTGCCGCGGCGATGATGCGGGCGGCGGCACCCTTGCCATCGAGCACCATCCGCTCCACGGCGGCGCGGCGCTCACGGGCAGCCGTCGAATCCTCGCCCTCGGCAGCCTCGACGCGCTCCAGCTCGGAGATCGCGGCCACCAGCTCGGCGGCACGCTCGGGGCTCCCCGCGATGGCGGCCATGGAGGCGCGGGCCGTGCGGTCCGCCTCCTCGCGCAGCTTGCGCGCATTCTGCATGTCGATCGAGATCTCCTCGAACATGCCGGCACCCTCGCCGGAGGGCGGCCGGAGCGTGGGCACCTGCACGGCGACCACCTCGATGCCGGACTTGGCCGCGTCGAATGCACCCTGGATCCGCTCGCGGAGGGCGCGGACAAGTGAATCGCCGCGCGGCGAAAGCACCGAATCCATCGGCTGCGTGGAGAGGTATCGCGTGACCTCGCGGAGGGCGATGTCGCGCAGGATGCGCTCGCGCATGTCGGAGGCCGTGCGGCGCACGCGCGAGTCGGAACCGAAGGCAAGCCAGTCGAGGAGGCCATCGCGGGACACGCGGTAGCTCATCACGATGTCGGCATCGACGAGCGCGAACCGCTGGGTGACCGCATCGGCGTCGCTGCGCGCGTCACCTTCCTGGCGACCGGACAGGCCCTTCTTGACCTGCTCGGTGAGCGTGGGCGCGGCCACCATGTACGGATAGCGGTCCGGGTCGCGGTTCTCGTCCTCGCTCCAGACGTTGACGCGGCCCACCTTGATCGGCTTGGCTCCGAGGGGGAGCGTGCGGATGCGGGCCACGTCGAGCACCGAGGCGGTCTCGACGGGCCACGGCCACTTGAACATGACCGTGCCCTCGTAGACGTCGCCGACGATGGCGCCGCCGCGCAGGCGCACGGCCTGCTGCCCGGGCGGGACCACGACGATGCACGACAGGAGGACCAGCACGGCGACGCCGAGCACGAGGAGCCAGGCCGTGCTGCGGATCAGCAGCTGGTAGCCCCAGCTCGACGTGATGTCGAAGCCGAACTGGTAGTTGACGGCCTCGTTGATGGAGCGCACGATCGAGTCGGGCGCGGCCAGCAGGCTCAGGATGCGGGAGTCGAAGGCGGCGCGCGGGTTGTCGCCGGCGCGGCGCGGGCGATAGAGCCCCAGCACGAAGTTGAGGACGATCTCCGCGGCAAAGACCACCTGCCCGACGCCGATCGCCAGGACGATGGGCTCCATCCACTTTGACTTGCCGAACGAATTGGCGACGAGCCCGACCGCGATCGCGGAGAGGACGAGCGCCGTGCCCACCATGAATCCCGCGCCGCCGCGCAGGTTCTGCCAGGAAGGCTGCTTCGCCATCCCGGCGACGAAGCGCGAGAAGATGAACGCCACCAGCGCCAGCGCAACGCACACCGCGAGCTGCCAGCCCGTGCCGAAGCCCACCTCGAACGGCGTGATGTCCACCATCGCCGAGTCGGCGCCGGGCCTGGCGTCCAGGCTCGCCACGTACCTGGCGGTGCTGATGCCGAAGTAGGCCAGCGCGGCAGCGGCCAGCAGGCTCACGACGGGCAGCAGGACCCGCTGCAGGCGCTGCAGGCGCTTGTGCGCCACCAGGGCGTCGCCGGCACGCTCGGTATCGAAGACCGAGGCGTCGGCGCGGACGGAGCGGAGCTCCTCCGCCTCGAATGCCTCCAGAGCCGCCAGTCGATGCTGGTGGAAGAGGACCACCAGCGCTCCCCACACCGCGACGCCGACGAAGGCGATCGCGCTGCCGTGGACGAAGGCGGTACTTGCAAGTGCACGGCCCATCACGAAAAGGACGAGCGCGACGGCGAGCTGGAGGATCAGGCCAAGGCCCGCGATCCTGGTTGCTTGCTGATAGGCGTACTGGTCGTTTCGCATCGGTGCCTTGGGTCGCAGGAACGCGGGAACCACCCTGACTGGCGGGCGGGACTCCCGCGTTCAGGGTAGTGTATTCCCGGTGCCGAGGGTCCGTCACGGCATACCGGACACGCCCCGATGAACCTTCTCGAACAGCTCTGGGCCATCGCCCGCAACACCGCCATCGAATGCATTCGCCAGCCATTGGTCCTGGCGGTGCTGGTGGCCGGCACGCTGCTCATCATCCTGAGCATCCCCTTCAGCGGGTTCACCCTGATGGATGACCAACGGATGTTCGTGGACATCGCCCTGTCGACCATCTTCGTCTGCGGGACGCTCCTGGCGGCGTTCCTGGCCACCAATGCGCTCAGCCGCGAGATCGACAACCGCACTGCCCTGACGGTGGTGTCCAAGCCCGTGGGGCGCCCCGCCTTCGTGTGGGGCAAGTTCCTCGGGGTGGCCGCGGCACTGACCGCGTGCACGCTCTTCCTCTCCATCGTCTTCATGCTGGTGGAGATGCACGGCACGATGCCCACCGTCTCGACCCCGTACCACTACCCGGTGCTGACCATCGGGCTGCTGGCGCTGGCGGCGACCCTGGGCGCGTCCACCTGGACCAACTATTTCTACGGCTGGAGCTTCCCGGCGGCGATCCTGGGCTTCGGCGTGCCGCTCCTTGGCCTGGCGTACCTCCTTTCCCTGCTCTTTGCCAAGGACTGGACCCCCGTGCTGCCCATGGTGCAGTTCAAGGGAAACCTCTGGATCGCCATCGGGATGATGCTCCTGGGCCTCTGGGTGCTGGCGAGCATCGCCGTCGCGGTCTCGACCCGTTTCGGGCAGGTGGTCACGCTCGGGATCACCTTCGGCGCCTTCGTCCTCGGGCTCATGAGCGACTGGCTGATCGCGCGCAACATCCGCGACCTCGGCGGAATGCTCGATCGGCTCGCGCAGGACGGCAACGCAGGCAGCGCGCTCGACGCGAACCACGCGAAGCTGGCGCTGCTGAAGGCCGCCTACGCGGCGGTGCCCAATTTCCAGGTCTTCTGGCTGTCGGACGCGATCCAGCAGAAGAAGGACATCCCGCTCACGTACCTGGTCCCGTCGACCGCCTACGGGCTCACGATGATCGTGGCGCTGATGTGCGTGGCCGTGGCCATGTTCCAGCGGCGCGAGGTGGGATGACGCCGGCGGACGCCGCGGTCAGCTGCCCGGCACCTTGGCGTTCTTGCGCAGCTCGCCGAGGCGCTTGCGGGCATCCTTGAGCTGCTTCTCGAGCTGCTCGACGCCGTCCGGGCCGATCTGGCCCTCGATGCACGGCTTGCAGCGCTTGTTCCACGCCAGGATCTTCTCGAAGATCTGGACCTGCACCGCAAGCTGCTCGTCCGGGCCGCCGGCGCGCGGGATCTGGAGCCGCTGCTGCTGGAGGGCAAAATCCTTCTCGCACTCCTCGTAGAGCTTCTGCCAGGCGGTGGCGATCTTCACGCCGTAGTCGCTGACCTCGTACCACTCCTTGAGCCCCAGGAGCGGCGCCAGTTCCTCGGGCGTGTCCGCGGTGCCCTTGCTGAAGCCGGAGTCGAGCGCGTTGCTGGCGTTGAAGGTCAGGTTGTCCTTCTCGTCCGAGAGCACCACCTCGCCGGGCAGGCCGGTGATCTTGTCGTGGAAGGTGGGCTTCCCGGTGACCGGGTCCTTCGTGTACGTCAGCACCGCCTTTGCCAGCACCATCGCCTCGAAGACGCTGCGCGGCCGGCCGTTCTTCTCGATGATGTCGCCGATCTCGCCGCGGAACTTGTCGAGGGGCTCGCCGTACACGCTGTCGCCGCCGCGGATCATCATGGCGGCGCCGAGGGCACCCATCGAGCGGAAGTAGATCTCGTCGCACTGCATCGAGGTCACCGCGGCGGCGGAGATCGCCTCGCGGATCCAGACGACCACGCGATGGCGCTCGCGGACGGCGCGGATGGTGTCGACGATCTTGAAGATCTCGGTGACCAGGCCACCGGGGCTGTCGATCTCGATCACGATGATCTGGCCCGGGCCCCACTTGTCGGCTTCCTTGCCCACCTGCTCGATCTCGAACGCACGCGCGGTCTGGCCGACGCCGCCCTTCCACGGAAGGCGGAAGACGCCGGGCTGCGGCGCGATGCGGTAGCCGTTCTCGTTCAGCTGGTAACCCTGCGCATCGACCTTGCCCGAGGGCTTGCCGGCGGGCGCGGCGGCGGGCGCGCCTGCCGGGGCAGCACCGGCGGTCTTGGCGACGCCACCCGAATCGGGTGCAGCACCCGGCTGGGCGCCGACCGGACCGGCGCCGACGGTCTTGATGGACACGATGTTGCTCGCAAACAGCGGGCGGGTGACCTTCTTGCCATCCACCTCGGTATCGACCGTCACGATGCCCTTCTCGGCATCGATCTTGGTGACGGTGGCGGCGAGCGTGCGCGTCGAGAGCTGCTCCTTCACCACCAACTCCACCCGATCGCCGACGGCGCCCCACCAGGTGCCCTTCTGCAACTTCAGCTGCTGCTGCTTGGCGCCGGACTGCTGGGGGAACGCAGGCGCCTCGAAGGCGGGCACTGCGGCCGCGAGCGCGGCGACGAGCGTGAGGAACTGGAAGTTGCGCATTGGGTTTCGCATGGGGATTGGAGTCGGTCTCGTCGGGCGCGGAGGCCCGCGGTTCATTCGTCGGGACGTACCGTCAGCCGGGGCCCATCGGGCCGGCGGGGCCACCACGGCCGCCGCCCTTGCCGCCGCCGCTGCCGCCGGTCGTGCCCTGCTTCTGCTTCTGGTACGTGCGGATCTGCTCGCCGAGCTGCTCGATGAGGACCTTCAGCTGGTCGTCGGTGAGCCCGCGGGTCCATTCCCACATCTTGGCCAGCTGCGGGTACTGCTTGAAGAGCTGCCGCATCTTCTCCAGGATCTGCTTTCGCTTGCCGAGGTCCTGCGGGCCCTCCATCTCCTGCTGGAAGTCCTCCATCATCTTCTTCGACTCCGCGTAGCGCTTGCGCCAGGCGGTGTTGGTGTCGCGGTAGATCTTCTCGCCGCTGTCGATCATGGTGAATTCCGGGTAGCCCAGCAGGTACAGCAGGTCGGCCATGTCGTAGGCGATGCCGTCGGACAGCCCGGTGTCCTCGGCGCTCTTGGCCGAGAATCGCGCCGCAGCCTCGTCGGACTGGTCGATCACGTACCACGAACCCAAGGTGTCCGCGCGCCACTTGGTGGCGCGGCCATCGATGTCGGCGCTCAGCTTGCGGTCCGGGCGCACGACCGCGTCGCAGAGTTCCTGCGAGCGGCCGCCGAGCTCCAGGATGCCCTTGGCGATGCCGGTCCAGGCGCTGAACATCTTCGCCTTGATGTCCGCGTCGTTGCCGCCGCCGAGGGACGCGACGATGTCGAGGCCGGCAATGCGCGCATCCGGAGCCATGAACATGTACGGCCACGCGAGCGCATAGACGCTCGAGATGCCGCGCGAATCCTGGACGTACATCACGCAGGGAATCGAGGCGAACTCGTTGTGCAGCTTGGCAGCCAGGTCGCGGTAGTCGGTGATGCCGCTTGCGAGCCGGCGAGGATTGATCTTGTCGTCCTTGGAGGCCTCGTTCACGGCTTCCATGTACTTCTCGTTCATGCGGCCGTCGGAGGAGTTCAGCCGGAAGACGATGATGTCCGGCTTCTTGGCCTTCACGTCCGCGATGATCTTGTCGTAGACGAGCGGGTGGATGTCCACGCCCATGTATCCCTCCATCGGGATGACGTAGACCGAGGGCGGACGGCCGAGCTGGCTGTCGGTGGCGTAGGGGCTCTTGCCTTCCTTGTTGCCGGCGGTGCGGCCCAGGGTGAACGGCGGCGGGGCCTTGACGGTCTCGGCGGCGGGCGCAGCCGGGGCGGCAGGCGCCGAAGCGGGGGACGCTTCCGCGGGCGTGGATGCAGGCTCACCGGACTGCGCAAGGGCGACGACCGTGAAGATGGCCGGGGCGAAGACGATGGCGAGCAGTTGGAGCAGCTTCATGGAGTGCGGAAGTCTACCCGTCCGGCCAATTCCGGCGGGAAACCACGGTCCGATACGGACGGCGTGCGCGAACGGTTCTGGGGGCCCCGGGGTTCAGCGGGCGGGCAGCCAACCACGCACGGCGGCCAAGGCAGCATCCCGGTCGGCGAGCGCCCCGTTCAGCTGGAGGTCGTAGGCGCGGTCGAGCATGGGCCGGAACTCGGGCCCCGGGCGCAGGCCCAAGGCCACCAGGTCATCGCCCGTCACGAACGGGGCGGGCGACAGGCCCTGCGCACGGAGTGCGGGCAGGTCGCCGTCGACCGCGGCCACCACCGGATTGCCCTCGGCGCGCAGCACGGCGAGCGCACCGGCGAAGCCCGGACCGGACGCCATCCGCTTCCGCGCGGCGGCATCGCCGCCCGGCCAGCGCTCGATGACGCGGGGGCGCATGGCGAGGATCGCGGCCACGCCGTCGGACTCGTCGTTGGAGAGGACCAGCGCATCGCGCCAACGGCGCTGGCGCGCGGGGGAGACGTCGGCGTGCGGGCGATCGCCCGGGCAGCTGGGAGCATCCGCGGTGCCGGTGGATCGTCCGAGCATCCACGCGGCAAGCGCTTCCTCGATGCCGGCGCCCGGTGCAAGGTCCGCAACGCGCGCGTGATCCACGCGCTCGGCGCGCTCCGTCAGGACGGACGCACCCAGCCCAAGGGACTCCACCAGCTCCACCGCGCGCGCGCGCGATGGGTGCGCAAGCATGCGGCGCACCTCGTTGCCGATGCGTTCGCGGCTGACGGCAGCGAGGTCCGGTGCGAAGCGACGCACCGCGGCCTCGGTGGCCGGGTCGATCGCCAGCGCGAACCGCGCCGCAAAGCGTGCCGCACGCAGCGCGCGCAGGCGATCCTCGCGGAGCCGATCCTCCGGAGTGCCGATCGCGCGCAGGATGCCTGCGGCGAGGTCCGCGCGGCCGCCGACGTGGTCGACGATCTCGCCGGTCTCCGGGTCCTCGAACATGCCGTTGATGGTGAAGTCGCGGCGCAGCGCGTCCTCGCGGTCATCGCTGAAACGCACGGCATCGGGGCGTCGCCTGTCGGTGTACGAGCCGTCGGCGCGGAACGTGGCCACCTCCACCGAGCGGCCCCCGTGGCGGACCAGCATCACGCCGAACGACTCGCCGACACCGATGGCGCGGGGAAAGACGCGGCGGATCTCCTCGGGCGTGGCGCTCGTGGCAACGTCGTAGTCGGCGGCCTCGTGGCCGAGGAGCGCATCACGGACGCAGCCGCCGGCGAAGAGCGCTCGGTGCCCTGCCGCG
>Ga0114967_10001501_pt1 | contig 19473 bp, 18 predicted proteins | sample M_130628_MF_Meta_FD_92639 | JGI IMG/M metagenome (GOLD analysis project Ga0114967, IMG submission 92639) | Freshwater microbial communities from Lake Montjoie, Canada to study carbon cycling - M_130628_MF_MetaG | ecosystem: Environmental > Aquatic > Freshwater > Lake | place: Lake Montjoie... | reverse complement strand
TAACAACTATGAAAGCGACGAAAACATGAAAACTAATATTGTAAATAATGAATCAACAATATTAGACTATATAACTATTTTTATCCACAAGTTGGTTATGAATGTAGATACGCAGTTAAAACAAATAAAAATACCTAATGAAGTTAGATATAAAACACAACATATTAATTTTGCACTATTGAAATCAACTATATCATCAAGTGAAGAGAGACAACAGTTACTAAATAATGGAATTGAAGCGGCCGAGGCTTTTCTCTCTTTAACTCAAAATAAAAAGGCTAAAATGGAGGAAAAATAAAAGACGATAACTATTTTTATTATAATACAGTATTCAAGAATTTAACAAAAGTATCTTTGATTGGTTTTGCATCAAAGTCAATGACTTGGTTACCCTTGATTAACTTAAAAGTTGGATAAGCTTCAACGTTGTATATTTCCATTTGCTTTTCAATTTCTGCAGTTGTTTTGGTGCAGTCTATATCGGTAAAAATTACATTATATCCGTTGATTGGTTTATTGGTATATTCTGCTTTTAATTTGTCCCATTCTGGTTTAGCGGTTTTGCAGTGAGGACACCATTCAACCCAAAAAAACTTAAGTTCAGCACTTTTGTCAGCAGTTCCACTTTCAAAATTTTCTATCTTTTGTTGTGACTTTGACTTTTGGTTATTGTACATATAAATGGCAATAAGTAATACAATAATTACTAATGCAATAATACCAATCGTTTTCATGTTGAAAGATGGGATGAAACTTTTTAACTTGTTGAATATACCACCGGCATTTATGTTTAACATTTTGGTCATTATATATATATAAAAGAATAAATTAGAATAAAGTATTAAACGAAATAATAGACAAAAATACAATAATATAAAGACAACTGTTTATGTTATTGTAGTGTATTGATAATGTTATTTAGAAATAAAGAAGGACTACTCGTTGAAATAAATAGATATGATTGTAAAAATGATTCTATCTATTACAATAAAATATCACAATTGAAAAATCTTCTAAATACAATTTCTGAAGAGAAAAAAGAACAAAATGATAATGATGGTGAAATAGTATTCACCAGTTACTCAAACAAATTGGTGAAAGGTTTAATAGAAAAAACTTTTGACAACACGGAACAACAATAATAAAATAAACAAAGAAAGAACATAACTACAAACTATATTTGTTTTTTGATTATTCCACGAACCTTGAGTAAATACTATATTTGAATCTTTAGAAAAACGGAATGTTATGAAGCAGTTTTGATAAAAAGCATATCCTAAAAGTATTAAAATACTTAATTTTCCTATAAATGCAACAGTGGTGTTATTTAATGGAGAGAACATAAAAATAAATATAAAAAAAATAGACAGTATTACAAATAAAGATATGCTTTTTGAACTTTTTACATAGTTAGAAATATTTGAAGTTGGATAATTGCTCATAAATATTGCAAATATTAAAATATTTTCTATATTTATATTATGAATAAATCATCACGGAAAAACAACACTAAAAAACATATAAAAACCAATAAAAATAAAACCAAAAAAATATATTCAAAAAATGATTACAACAGTGGTGATGGTATGCTTACATCTGTTTGGGGACCAAGTGCGTGGCATCTACTTCATACGATGAGTTTTAACTATCCAGTTGAACCAACCCAAGAGCAAAAACACCACTACCGCAATTTTGTATTGAACCTAAAAAATGTGCTACCTTGTAAATACTGTAGAATGAATTTAAAAACGAATTTGAAAGAATTACCACTAACAATGGAATGTATGAAAAACCGTGATACATTTTCAAGATATATTTATAACTTACACGAGTTGATAAATAGAAAATTAAAAAAGAAATCCAATTTAAAATATTGTGATGTGAGAGAAAGGTATGAACATTTTCGTTCAAGATGCACAGAAGATTTACCAAAGTTGTTCAAGTTTGATCAAAAAATGAGAGACAAAATCAAAAATACTGAAGGAAAGGGTTGTACTGAACCATTGTATGGTAAAAAATCTAAATGTATAATTAAAATAGTTCCACAAGAAGAAAAAGGGCAAACCTTTCAAATGGATAAAAAATGTATTAAAACGAGAGAAATCTTAGCCGCTACGAAAGAATAATTTTATAAAATATATTATTTATTTTATAAAAATAAAATGTAGTATTTTACATACCAAAACTACTGAAATCGCTCACAACTGGAATTGGTAAATATTGACTACTTCCAGCGGAGTTATAGTTTGGCACTTTTTTGCATTCAAAAGCTGGTTCTGGACAACGAGCGCAAGATGGACAAGGTGGGCATTTTTCTGAACTAGAAGAGTTACCATCACATTTAGGGCACGTTGGACAAGTTGGGCAAGTTGGACATACTGGTGGAACAACTTGTGATTTTAAAATATATAAATCTTCTTGACCGAGTGGAATCATACTTTTTGGAATACCGGGTGGTAGTGTTGAGTAGTACATTGAATTTGAGTTAGAAGATGTTACTGCGGTGTTTCCTTGTGGTCCAGTAGCCCAACTATATGTTGTTCCACTTGGAGTATTTACTGAACCAGCATTTACATTAGGACCATTATAATAACTGTAATTTTGTCCAGAACTATAAGTAGATGATTGAGTTGTTGGTTGTTGTGGTGGCGGAACAACTGTACTTTGAGTATTTGTTACAGTATATACTGTAGTTGTACCGTCTGGTTGTGTAACCTTAATTAGATAGTTTCCGTTATTATCAGTTGTTACTTTTGCTGTTCCTCCATTTTGTCCATAAAATATAATTTTTGATATACTTGACGCATCACTTGATGGTGGAGAAGGTTTGTCTACATTATATATTGTTGTTGTGCCATTCGTCTCAGTAATTGCTAAAGTATATGTTCCGTTAGTATTTATAATTGTAGCAGTTGTTCCGTTAGGTCCATAATACTTTGTTGGATATGATGTATGGTCATAGTGATTATAATTATCATATGACGTTGTTGGTGCTGGTTGTGAAGAATTATCAGTTGGAGCATCACCAGCTGGTTCAACTACTGGTTCAGCATCTCCTTTATTACCTTTTACTCCAGTAATACTTGATATTTCTGTTTTAAAGCCTTCAGTATAGCAATTACCTCCTAAAAAAGAACATAATATAAGTCCAAGTAATAGAATTATAAAAAGTAATAATAATTTGTTCATGTATAATTTATATAGTGAAAAAAGTTTCATAAAATGAAATTATTTTTTAAAATTGAAATAAAAATAAAAATTAAATATAGATTACAAATAACAATATGATAGATGATATGAATACACAAAAAGATGGACAAGAATGCTCAAATGAACCTAAAAAACGCACAAGAGAAAAACAACTTCCTTTAAGTAAATGTTTTACAAATGACAATAATATTATTGAAATTGGTGTTGATGAAGTTGGACGAGGACCACTGTTTGGACGGGTTTATGTTGCTGCTGTCATTTTACCTAAAGATGATAGTTTTGACCACTCAAAAATGAAAGATAGCAAAAAGTTTCATTCAAAAAAGAAAATAGAAGAAGTTTCTGAATATATTAAAAAAAGTGCATTAGCGTGGACAATTTGTTATGAAGACGAAAAAGTAATTGACGAGATAAATATTTTGCAAGCAACACAACGAGCAATGCATAAATGTATTGGAGAAATATTAAAAAAAGAAAAAATATTGTTTGAAGGAGAGACCACTACGTCAGATAAAAAAATACAATTAATTATTGATGGAAATTATTTTAATCCTTATATGCATTATAATCAAAAACGAAAAATACTAGAACAAGTACCACACGTTTGTGTGGAAGGGGGTGATAATAAATATTCATCTATTGCAGCGGCTTCTATATTGGCAAAGGTTGCACGTGACACATATATTGATGAGTTATGTCAGCAAAATCCAGAACTGATTGAACGTTATAGTATTGATAGTAATAAAGGATACGGTGCAAAAAAACATTTAGACGGCATAAAAGAACACGGTATTACTATATGGCATAGACGTAGTTTTGGAATATGTAAAGAATATGTATAAGTGTGGCATTAAAATGGTTCAAACAAATAAAAATTGATTTTTTTTGACCACTTAAAGAGATACTAACAAAGAATAGTATCACTTAATTTGAAATGAAGTTTATCGTTTATGACACCGAAACTACTGGACTACCAGCAAGTAAAGATGCGAAGATGACATCAACTGAGTTGTGGCCTCATATTGTTCAGTTAAGTTATTTAAAATATGACTCTGAACGAAATGAATTAGAAGAAAAAGATTGCATTATTAAAATTCCAGAAAGTGTAGTAATGGATGAAAAAAATATAGCAATACACGGAATTACGAATGAAGTTTCTCAAACAAAAGGTGTTAGTATTATCCCCATTATCAACGAATTTATGAATGATATTGGTGACGTTGACTTACTCATTGGTCATAATTTGGAATTTGACTTAAAAATGATGGTTGTTGAGTTATTCCGAATCATAGACAAATCAAATGATGAAGTAGTGAAACAAACTTACAGTGAAAAAATGGAAAAGTTGTATTCATTGAATAAATATTACTGCACTATGAAAAATAGTATAAATATATGCAAGTTACCTAGCCCTTATAAAAAATACAAGGACGAATACAAGTACCCAAGATTAGATGAATTACATACTCATTTGTTTGGAATTAAACCACAGAAACTACACAACTCTTTGAATGATATTATTGTAACTTTCAGATGCTTTTATAAATTATACTTTGATAAAGACATATGTGAAATCAACAGTGATATTCAACAAAAAATAAAAACTTTGATGTAACTATATAAAAATACTAAAAAATAAAAAAATTGAATGTTTGTTCAATTTTTTTAACAACCAACACACACAATAAAGATACCTACAATTTCAAGAATGGAATTTAATACTATATTTGAACAAAGTTACAGTTACTTAGACTCATTCATTGTTTCTATGAAAAATCAATTTTATGATGTATTTATTGATTTGTACGATGATGAAGATGAAGAAGCAGAGTCAAATAGTTCTTTACTCAATGAAACGAATAACTCTGAAAAATTTGATATTGAAGAAGAGTCCTACGTCCCAATGATAATAGACGAGTTAAACAACGATCATGTAATTGAATGTGACGAAGAAGATGAAAATTTAAATCAACACAATACTGCATTTGTTTTAGACTCTAGTCAAATTGACTGGGAGGACCCGCGAAATGATCCCTACTATGATCCACACGATGACTGTGTTGAGTATCCGAACTTCTTACATAATTATAATGGTAGTTATGGAAGCAACTATGATGGTGGTTATGATTCTCACTAAAATACAAAAAAATATAAAAACAACAATAAAAAATAAATACACGCAATATGTGTATTTATTTTTTAACTAAAGTTAGGATATAACACAAAAAGAGTTCTTTTTTCTACTGTGTTTTTTCTTATAATCTTTTATTGTATGTGGTGGTGTCATTACGACAAATGGTTCATTTATTCTTGTTGAAAAATGTAAAAACAAAAACAACAATAATAAGACAAATATGAGATGCAACAAATATTTTTTCATTCTTTTTATATAACAACATTTTTATTTTATGCAGAACACATTTCACAAATTTCATCATTTTCTTCTTGGTTTGTTCGTTTCTCTGGTTCAACTGTAAATTGTTGTGCTTGATGTTTTGCTTTTCTTCTTAAATAATAAATACCCGTTTTTAGTCCCATTTTCCAAGAATAGAAATGCATTGATGTAAGCGTATTATAATTTGGATCTTCCAACCACAAGTTGAGACTCTGGCTTTGGCAAATAAAAGCTCCTCTGTCTGCTGCCATATCTATCAAATGTTTCATCGGCATTTCCCAAACAATCTTGTACTTGTTACGAATATGTTCTGGTAAAACGGTTAATTGTTGGACACTTCCTTTATTTGCAATAATATTGTTTTTAATCTTTTCATTCCAAAGACCAAGCGAAATTAAATCCTTCATTAAATATTTATTGGCAACCACAAACTCACCGGCTAAAGTTCTTCTTGTATAAAGATTACTTGTTAATGGTTCAAAACATTCATTATAACCTAATATTTGTGATGTTGATGCAGTTGGCATCGGTGCAATCAACAATGAGTTTCTTAATCCATACTCTTTGATTAGTTCCTTTAATGAGTTCCAGTCATACCTATTTGGTGTTGGAGTGATTCCCCATAGGTCAAACTGAAGATTTCCTTGTGACGCCGGAGAACCAACAAATGAACTATAAGACCCCGCCAATTTGTCGTTTTTAAACTTGATTAACTCGGCAGCAATTACTTTACTATTTCTAGGATTAGACAACTCTTGTATTTTTAAATAATCGGTTACATCGTCTTCTGGATTAAGGTTGGTTTTTATATTGTTCAAGTCAGACTCAGATAATTTTGAATGAATAAACGTTACTGCTTCTTTGCGGGATAGTGCGATTTCGTTACTACGTTCAAGTGCTGCGTGATATATAGTTTCAAATATTAGTTTATTTACTTCTTTTGCTTGTTCGCTATGAAAAGGAATATCCATCATAATAAATGTATCTGCTAATCCTTGAACACCAATACCTATTGGTCTGTGTAATAAATTACTTCTTTTGGTTTTTGGAGTTGGATAAAAATTAATATCAATAATACGATTTAAATTACCCGTTACAACTTTCGCTACTTTATGCAGTTGTTCGTAATCAAACTCTTTGGTTTCTTCATTCACAAATGCGGGGAGCGCAATACTCGCCAAGTTGCACACGGCAGTCTCTTTATCGTCTGAGTACTCTAGAACCTCCGTACATAAATTGCTGCTCTTAATGGTGCCAATATTTTTCTGATTTGATTTATTATTTGCAGCATCTTTATACAATAAGTATGGTGTGCCAGTTTCCATTTGGGCGTCCAGAATTTTAAACCATAACTCACGTGCATTTACTACTTTACTTGATTTTCCACTTTCTTCATACTTGATATATAACTCTTTGAAACCATTTCCATATACATCAGCAAGTCCCGGGCATTCGTGAGGACAAAACAATGCCCATTTGCCATTTTCTTTTACTCGTTCCATAAACAAATCGGACACCCACAAGGCATAAAACAAATCACGTGCTCGTAACTCCTCGTCTCCGTGGTTTTTGCGCATATCTAAGAAATCTTCAATATCTGCGTGCCAAGTTTCTAAGTATATAGCAAAAGAACCATTCCGCCTTCCACCTCCTTGATCAACGTACTTTGCCGTGTTATTAAACACACGCAACATGGGGACAATTCCATTAGACTTTCCATTGGTTCCGCGAATATGTGTTCCTTTTGCGCGAATATTATGAATATGAAGTCCAATACCACCGGCCCATTTGGATATTTTAGCACAGTCTTTCAACGTATTATAAATTCCGTCAATACTATCATCTTCCATCGCAATCAAATAACAAGAACTCAACTGAGGACGAGGTGTTCCAGCGTTAAACAACGTAGGCGTTGCGTGTGTAAAATATTTTTGCGACATCAAGTCATAAGTTTCCTTCACGGCGGCCATATTATCTCCGTGAATACCAATAGCAACACGTAACCACATATGTTGAGGACGTTCAACAACAACATCATTCACTTTGAATAAATAAGCGCGTTCAAGAGTTTTGAAACCAAAGTAGTCAATTAAGTAGTCACGGTTATAGTCAATCATTTCTTCTAACTCTTCTCTGTTATGATTTACTACCAACCACATTTCGTGAGACAATAAAGGTGAGTGGTTACCGTGAATGTCATTATACCAGTATAATTTTTCAACAACGCTAAAAAAAGAAGACTCTGTATTTTTTTGATGATTGGAAACGACAACGCGTCCGGCTAAAACTGCATAATCCGGATGTTGTGTAGACATTACAGCACATTGTTCAGCAGTCAACTCGTCAATTTTAGTAGTAGGTATTTTATCGTATAGTTGGTCAATTACTTTCATAACAAGCGAAGAATAATTAATTTGTATATTTGCTTCTTGTCCTAATTTTTTTACACGATTTAAAATTTTATCAAATGCAATGTCTTCTAACTCTCCGTTACGTTTTGTAACGCGCATATCTATACTATCGCTCATTATTAATATAATACATATAATAATAATGAATATTTAACCTATTTTTTATAATAATTAAACAATACTGCCATAAATTATATTATAATTATATATAAAGAACAAATGACAAAAATTTTATTTTTATTCGGAATAGTTATACTTGTATTGATTTCTTCTCTCGTTTTTAATTACAAATCATTAAGTGAGGGATTTCAAAATTTAGCAAATCCGGGAGTGTATCCCGCCAGTGATGATGTTCCACTTTTAGCGGATAGTTATCCTTATAAGGGTACTAACACATTGAGTAATAACAACTATCAAGATATTTGGTGGAAATATCCAGTATTTAGAGTTGGTTCTTATGCTCAAATTACCAATAACTTGAGATACTGGGAGAATCCAGATGATGGTGAATGTATTCGTGCTGATTTTTGCGGTGCTTTGTACAACAACAAAGAAATACAGTCCAACATTGCCCAACCATTACCACCAACCGAATTTAGTCGTGAAGGCGCAAGAGTAAATTACTATAACGCAAACACAAACTTATTTTTGGGTCCTCAAGCCGGACCAGAACTACCCGTTTTTTAAATACAAACCCACTAAAAAAGAATAAAATAAAAAAATGATTTAAAAAGATCCCCTGCTATATAACTATAATTAACTAAAAATGGTTAAATATAATTGCGATAAATGCGGAAAAGAGTTTGCTCAAAAATCACACTATACTCAACACATCAATAAAAAGAATCCTTGTGTTTATGAAGAAAACATTGAAAAAATGATTGAAAAAAAAGTGGATGAGAAGGTTGAGGCTAAGTTGGAAGAAAAAATACAAAAAGTAGTAGTAAAAACGAAAAAATCTTCTACAAATGAAAATAAAACCGACTTAACTATTGTAGAGACATTTGTTGGTGCTGGCGGTTCACATTTAGGATTCAAACATAATGGATTCAAACCTATATTCGTAAATGATAACTGGAAAGAAAGTTTGGACACTTTGAAGTTAAATAATCCAGAACTAGGAGAGAAACAAGTTCTCTTAGAAGATATTAATGAAATTGTGAAACGAGACTTATGCGCTGAATACTCCGTGAAACAAGGAGACTTATCAGTTTTGATTGGTGGTGTAGTGTGTAAAGGGTTTTCGCTAGCTGGTGTAAGAAATCCTTATGATGAAAGAAATTATCTATACATTTCTCAGTTGAAACTTGTTGAGCAATTCCGACCAAAAATATCTATTATTGAAAATGTACCCGGTATGAAAAATATGAAGATTTTAACCAAGAAAAATATTGCACCCGTCAGTAAGAAATTGTATATTGACTTTGAAGAATCTATTGAACAACTTTGTGAAGAAATTGACGACGTGATTGTAAAACACAAAAACAATAGAGGACAAATTATCGCGGTCAACAAAAAAATAGGCACTGAGGGAAATAATGCCGAACTCACAGAAAAGAAAAATAAGTTGGAAGAAGAAAAAACTGCACTTGAAGAAAAAAGAAAAGAACTTGAAGAAAGTTTGGATAAATATATGTATAGTGTTGTTGATGATATTGTTGAAAGATACGTTGAACTTGGTTACAAAGTATACGATAAAATCTTAATGTGTAGTAATTATGGTGGATATACTAACCGAAGAAGATTGATTCTTGTTGCAGTAAGAAATGATATTCCTATTGAATGGAAATGGCCAGAAGTTACACACTGTGACGAAGATGAAACGCTTCCTAATTTATTAACTGTGAAAGATGCATTTAATTTGTTGGACTATAATGAGATTAACTCGCCAAAAAATGACCCAGACAATGTTCCAATGAATCATAAAGAAACCACTATTGAAAAATTTAAAAAAATAGACAACGATAAAAAATCGGGGACTTATTCATCGCGTGGTTCGTCTAACAGACTTTCCTTTGATAAACCAGCGCCAACACTTGTTCCCGGACATAGTAGTTTTCAAATTCATCCAAAAGAACATAGAAGTATTACAGTGAGAGAAGGTGCCATTATTACTGGTTTCCCACGTAACTTTAAATTTGTTGGTTCTCACAGTGACAGATGCGTTCAAATTGGAAACGCTATCCCATTTCATCTCGGAAATGCACTTGCCAAAAGTTGTGTAGAATTATTTTCAAAATTGTAAAGAATGTGTAGTCAAATAAAAAAACCACGTATACACGCAGTTTTTTTATTTTTATTTTTTTAATCGGTTTTCATTTTATCAACCAATCCTTCCCAGAATTCTGGCGCTAACGGTTGAATTGTTTCATAATATTCAATTACTTTTTGAATATTTTCTCCTTGTGTTTTTAAATCTTCCTCATTCGGTAAATAACCCATTTCTCTCACTCTTTTTTCTGTTTTAATCCAATTTTTGATATACTTTACGTTGTTTTTATTATTGACGATACACTTACTCGCATCATAGTTGTGATGAATGTTGTTGCAAGTCTCGCAAAGTAAAACCGCAATTCCTTGCTCATCAATATTATATACCGAATGTGCTCTCCAATGATCAACTGCTAGTCGTTCTTCTTTGGAAGAAATACCGCATAGTTCACATTTATCTTCTTTTGATTGTACAAAAGCATCACGTTCTAAGTCACTCTTAAAAATGTTGCGTAGTGCTGGTCGAACAATCGTATCAAGTTCGGATTTCTTTTTAGGAGTCCAGATATATTTGATGGTTTCACCTTCTCCTTCTCTCACTAAACCATATCGTTTAAATTTGTCGTGGAAAGTTCTCAACTGTCTTTGAACATCACCGGGTGCATAGTCTAAACTTGCGACAAGTTCTTCCATACTTGTAAAAGTTACTGGAAAAATGATTTTGGTTGCCATTGTTCTCGCAGTATATTCTTTTTCAATGTCTCTCTTAGAAATAGGATTACTGATATTATTTTCAAATATAACAGCAATAGTTCTAAGTTGAGTTCCTTCTTTGGTCATTTCAATCAAGTTGAAATGTTGTTCGGTTTCGGTCATTTTAAAATTCGTTTGTTAGATTTCAGTTATTTTTGGTACTATTAATAACAAATAATAATTTTATTTCAATTTTTTTTTACTTGTGGTCTAAAGGAAACGACTATATTTTTATTTTCCCAAATATTTTGTTGGGTTATCAAAAATATCATTTACATATCTTACGTATTCATCATTTTTATCCGCAGTATTTTTAGATGATACTATATTGTTAATTATAAAGTTATTTAGTTTTGACTTGAATGTAGGATCTTCTACACTAATTTTATTTAAAAGTTTTATTAGTTGCGGAATAAGTTTTTTATTAACATAATACATATCAGCAGCAGAAGCAGAACTACTAGATTCTTGTTTGGAATAACTATATAAATACAAATAGTATAGTCTTTCATACAATAATTTTTTCAAACTAGGAAAAACAACTCCTAAACCGAAACTAATACTAAGTGAATCACTGAACATAAGAGTATCAATTTTCATTTTAGTATGATTCACTCCATACACATTTGATAAAAATAATCTTTTTATTTTATTGTCATAGTATTCAAACCCATAACCAATATCCGAAAATGGAATATAGTGAACTCTATCTGAATTTGGGAAGGGTCTTGTAATCAAACTTACTTTTACAATACTATTTTGACTTGATGTTTGCGGGGATTCAAGTATTGAAAATTGTATCTGTGGGGTATCTTTAAAAATCCATAAAATAAATTTTCCGATTTCTAATGCAATTTCTCTGTGTTTATTTGCAACAATTGGGTTGGCACTATATGCATCAGTATATTCTATAGGAATACTACTATTGTCATCTACATTGTAATATGGTAAAATTAAAAAATCAAAATCATTTGATTCATTTTCCATATACATTTGAATACTTCTTCCTCCTTTAAAATATAAAATACATGTTTGTGACTGATATAGTATATATGATAAAAAAGTAACTACTACACCAAATGCAGACACTTGATTAATATAATTTGGATATAAATATTGAGATTGAGCAGTTACACTAAAATTTGGTATCAACTCTTTCATGCTTGTTTTAAATGTTTCAAACTGTTCGTTACGTATCAACTCATTTACTATATTTTTGAAGGTGTCAAAATATTGATAAATCGTAATATTCAAAGGCTCTTTTTCTTTTATTAATTCAGTATTAACAATTACATTTAACCAGTAAGGATCAATCTCGGAACATTTTTGTTTTAACAACTGTTTTTCTATTTTCTTTTGATCTTTCATTTGTCTCTGCATTATTTGTTTCTCATTTATTATTTGTTCTTTTACTGATACATTGGATTCAACTGGTATATCAGTCATTTTTTGTTCTATTATTTCATTTTGATTTTTTGGTTGTATGGGTGGTGGCAACGAAACTGGTAATGCGGTTGATGCAGTGGGTAATTCCGTTGCGATTTTTTCATATGGTATTGTTTCATTTATTGATTTGACGGAAGACTTTTTCTTTTTTTTCTTTTTGTTGGATTGTTCCGTTGTTACTTGTGGTGGTCCATTTATATATTCAAGTAAATCTTCTTCACCTAATTTACGTGTATTACTTATCTTAATACTTTCCACTAACATTTCACGCATACCAGTTATAAAAACTCCATATTTTTCTTTATATCTTGAATTACTTTCTAATGCTTCTAGGTTATTATTTAACATTGGTATTTTAATCAATATGTAATTTTTAAAATCCGAAATTAAATGATCAAATTTTTGTAACTGGTCATTTGTTTCTAATTTTTCTAATTCCTTTATATATAAATCAACTTGGGATGTTAGTATTTTTTTAAATAAATCTTCATTTTTTAAATGATATGTCAACTGCAGTGCATCAACCCCCGTTTCTTTATTTTTCAAACTAATATCAATATTATCGAATTTAAATAATGCAACTATAACTTGAATACTCCAATCCAACATTTTAGGATTATTCTTAAATTCGTTTGTATTTGAAATTGCAATCATTAATGGTGTATTATAATTTTCATTAGGACGATAATTCACATTTACTTTGTGTGAATATTCAGAACAAAAAGTCAAAAAATCCAACTCACCAATTTCCAAAGTTTCAGAATTATTTGAAGGAAAATTAAACTTCCATTTAATTATTTTATGTATATTTATAATTATTTGTGTAAGTGGTGAATAGTAGTACAACTGGTTTGTAGGATCTGTTGTTTCAATATTTATATTAAATTTATCATTTTCAACTAGTTCCCTTGCAAAATTGAGTAGCCGTTTGTTAATACAGTAGTTAATAATATTTACATTATAATTTAGGTCTTCTCCTGATGATTGTGCACGAGATAACAGGTTACGATCAACTATCTCTACATTTGGATCCAGTCTATTATTATTTAAAAACATTTTAAATATATCAAATTGTTTCCACAAGATAGTAAAGTGTATTGGCGTAATATCAATAGTTGAATAAAAAGTTTTATTTGATGAGGATTTACCCTTATAATTTATATCGACTTTACTATTATTCAATAATGTATATAAACATTTTAATACTTTGGATACTTGTTCATCTGTATGTCTATCTCTACTAGCAAGCATTATACATAGTGCACGACAGCAATATGTAAGAACGGGTGCGTTTAATGATTCTATAATTTTACCTCCATCAGTCTGCGTGAGACTAACAGAACCATTTGGGTCTACTCCCTTTTCTATTAATAAGTCAATAAAAACACTTCTTCCCAAATACATCACTTCATGATGTAATATATTTTCATTAAGTCTTACTTGTTTTGTGGAATCGTTTTCGATAGTTGACGATGTCATATTCATATCCGCATTTTTTTCATGAAAAATATTTATTACACGCTTTATTAGTTCATTACTGTCCGAGTTTGTATGGGGCAGCTTATCCATTAAATAAAATAATAATGGATATTCACTTTTTGAACGTTCTTCTTGTATTTTTAGATTAAATAAATCAACATTTGTTTCTTCGGACAACATTCCTATCAACTCTATGTAATTTTCACTTTTAATGTAACCATCTATTTTTGAATAAAAGTCCTTTTTTTCTTGTTCAGTTGGTTCTCCCCCTTTGTGGTAATATTTTTTTGTTTTTGTCTTTGTTTTTGTTTTTTTTCTACTACTACTCATTTTAACACTTTTGGTTTTTTGACTAGCGCCTTTATATTTTTTATTTTGGCGTTTCCTTGTAATTTTATTTATTTTTTGAATTATTTTCCTAAATTTTATAGATTTCATTGATACTTATGTATATATATATATATTATTTCATATTAACCTTCTTTAATACTTTGTTTGGTTTCATCAATTGACTCAGTACGAATTCTAATAACTTGTGGTGGGGTTCCAGCAATAGTTTCTTGTGTAACATTCGTCTTTCCATTTATTTTATTAATATTTTAGAGCAAAAAAAATAAAGATAAATGTCATTAAAAAAATAAAAATATTATATAAATGTCATTAGTGACAATTATTATGGCTGGAGGTTTAGGTAAAAGAATGAATTCTAATATACCAAAAGTGTTACACAAAGTGAATGATTATCCAATGATTTATTATGTAATAAAACGCGCAATTGAAATGAAATCTATAGACATTTTAATTATCGTTGGTAAATATCAAAGTGAAATTGAAAATAATGTAAAAAAGTATTTTAAAAACGAAGAATTAATAAATATTCATTTTATTAATCAACCAGAAATTACTGAAAATGGTATTGAAAAAGTAGGTGGAACTGGTCATGCAATCAAATGTTGTTTACCTCATTTAGTTAATAGTAACTTAGACTCATCAACAAATATACTAATACTATCGGGCGACGTACCTTTATTAAGTTTGAATACTCTTCAAAGCTTGTGTGTTTTACAAAACAGTTTATTGATTACACAATTAGAAAATCCAACTGGGTGTGGAAGAATATTTTTCAACCGTAATAACCAAATTGAAAAAATAGTTGAAGAAAAAGACTGCGATGAACTACAGAAAAAAAATAAGTATGTCAATTGTGGAATATACTATGTGAATTATATTACACTCGTTGATTGTATTCCTCTTATTCAAAATAATAACAAGTCTGGAGAATATTATTTAACAGACTTAATTGAAATTTCTCTAAAACGAAATCACGGTTTTTACTATTATGAACTTGAACAAAATAAAAATTATGAAGTAATGAATATTAACACTTCTTATGACTTGGAGAAAGCAAACGAAACGAATACTTACTTCATATAATTCACGTATTTTCTTGAATACTTTGTTTGGTTTCATCAATAGACTCGGTACGAATTCTAATCACTTGTGGTGGACTTCCAGCAATCGTTTCTTGTGCAACATTCGTTTTTCCATTTATTTTATTAATATTTATTAAACACCCAGTTTGAGAAGTCGCTGTATTTTCCGTCGGGACGACTTGTGGTTTCACGCGTTTTATCGGTGCTCGGTGAGAATACCCTTGTACTCTTTCTTTTTCCACAATTTTCCACAACTCTTCCATTTCACTAATATTATCTTGAAACCACTTCTTGTTTCTAAGTACCAAAACACAACTAAATTCTTCTAATTTCCAGTATATGTTTTTAATCCACGTATTTTCCTTGACTTCTTGTTCTGCCATTTGTTCTTGTTCCCACACTTCAAACTCTTGATAACAATGAATGTTTAAAGGTTTATACTTGTAGATTGGCACACCTTCTTTGGTTGAAAAATACATAATCACTCCTTTCATATCTCCGCTTTCGGTTTCAGAAAACTCTCCGTCATTTTTAAACGCAATTTCACTTTCATATTCCACAAACTGGGTTTCTAAAAAATCACACTCGTCCAAGTCACACGTTTCCATTTGTAACTGCATCTGTATCCAATACTCTTTTTTGGGAACTCCGTCAATCTCACGATTCACTGGATTTTTTATTTCCAACATACGTCCATATCTTGGCGATGACTCGTCAATATTAATACCGTCCGGTGACGCACCTAAAAATCGGTATGTTTCGTGTTGAATACAACCAAAGTCACCAATAGTTGTGTTATACTTGTCCTCGTATATCATTACCGACAATGGTTCATATTTTTGACCCCAGTGCATCGCAGTATTTACATTTACTGGTGATGACAATTTTGGAACAGAGTCATCATTATTTTCAATAAACTGTTTTAATGGAACGCATTTTTCGTATATAAGTTGATTTCTTGACGACTCATTTTCAAATGCTTTATACGCATTACTAGCAGTTATTAAATTGTGTCTATGTTCATACCATTCTTTTGTTCTTTGTGTCGGTTGCGGTTTATTTTTCAATTTTGTAATTTGTTCTTGTATTTTTTCAATATTAGGTGCGGTTTTTACAAAGGTAGAATCATAGGACCTTTGTGGAATAATTTGACTATAAAACAATTTTGCAGCAACTTCAATAATTTCTTCCAACTCTTCTTCAAAATTTTCTCGTTGGGTATCAAAAAAGAAGTACCCAAATTCAATCATAAATAATTCTTTTATGTTTTCCATCATTTCTTCGTGAAAATCTGGTTCCGATATTGCAGTCGGATTTTCATCAATATAATCAGACATTAACTGCATACACGTTTCAATACATTCTACTTCATCGTCGCTTTCTAGTAACCGAGAGTCTTCTTCATCTTCTGCAACAATAGTGTCTAATATATCTTCTAATTCTTCCAATTCATTTATTAACATTTTATTTACTATATAATATGTTAATTTGTTTTTATGTTGATTCATATATATTATACTTCATCATTTTCCTCGTTATTTTTAAGTGTTCCTTTTAATTTTTTTGGAGGAAGACTCTTTAAAGTAGATACTCTTTTGGCATCTAAATTTTTCAAAGTAAAATGGTTATTTGACTTATTATATGATAATGCTGGAATTTCTTTTATTTCTCCGAGGGTTTTATCATAAATTACATCTTTCACACGTTGTAGTTTTTTGCGGTCCAAACAGTCTTTCAAAAATTTAATTAAATTTGTTTTTTCGTCTTCAGTATATTCTTTTTCTTTTGCATATACTTCAGCATAATTTATTATTTTTTTAATTTTAATTGTCTTGTCTAACTTTGACCAAGGCTCATTTTTATTATTTGTTTTCTCATTTTCAAGAAAATTCTCAAGATGTGACATATCATTTGAAGTTTTTGTTTCGTGTATTACATTTCCACTCATTAACATTGTCTTGTATTTAATGTTTTTTAATTCAACACACTCTTCTATTTTTTCATTTGTTGTTGTCATATTTTACACTTATATTTATATATAACAAGTTAAGTTTAACTCAGTTTTTAAAAATATTATAATTTTATCTATTTATGTTATTTACAAAAAGAAATATATAAAAATAATATACTTTTAAATAATATGAACAACGACGAAAAAAAAATAAATATTGTTGGTACTGGAACCCGTTATCAAATGAAAAAAGTTACTAGAAATGGAGATGATGATATTATTAAAAGTAGGAAAGAAATTGATAAACTAGAGTTACCTTTGGAAACTTTTGAATGGGAACAACAACATAACATAATTAATGAAATGTATGAAAATTTAAAAAATAATTACGTTGTAAAAACATCTCCATATATTATCAAAATATTCAAAAATCAAATTTCTAATAAATTATCCGGATACAAACAACAAGATATAATGAAAAAGGTTTTTGATAAAGATAAAATTATTAAAATGGAAGAAGTTATTGAAAAATTAAAGAACTGTGGATTGAAATGTCATTATTGTAATGAAAATACCTATTTATTGTACAAGTTTGTGAGAGAAATGAAACAGTGGAGTTTAGACAGAATAAATAATGATATTGGTCACACTTGTGAAAATGTATTTATTTCTTGTTTAGAATGTAACTTAAAAAAACGCACTAAAAATAGTGATTCTTTTCTATTTACCAAACAATTAAAAATAAATAAAATGGATTAAGACTATTTGCGATTAAATCTTATAAATTATGAATGTTACTATAGTATATGCAATCTGAATTTATACAATGGAAATGGAGCAATGGAGAAAAAATGGAAAAAAGTCCTAGAGTTATCAAACAGTATGTCTCTCAACCACAATGTCAAGAACCCAGTATGTGTATTGAAAATAATTCGGAAGAATTGGCTTATCAACAATCATTACTATCAGAAAATGATACTTGGAGTTTAGATGGCCCTCAATTTATCAATGATATTAAACCTATGAACAAGAGAGAAGATAACTACAATAAAATGTCTGAGAGAGAAATGTTTGGTCAAATTAATCAAAATCCATTTTTAGTTAGAAATAATTATATTGATGACTTAATGGTTCAAGAAAAGTTTTTGAAACCTATATCCACTAGTATTGAAAAAGAAAAAAATAACAGTAACGAGTGTTAATGAAACGTGTGTATTTTTATATTTGTTATTGAATTACATAACAAATATAACTTTTAAATTATCATTTTATAACTATTTGAAATATTACTTTATTATTTGATTAAATCCATTTGTATGGACCGTCACCCTTAACATCTACATCTTGTTTCAATGGTTCAACTGGGAATGATAAACGTTTTCCATGTACTATCCAGTAGAATTTGCCATTTGGACCATAAACTGTGAATTTATTATCTTCTACTTCAGATACGTTGAATGTCTTGATTGTCTTACCGTCATATATAGGTGTAATTTGAATAGTTAAATCGGTTGCCATATTCTTGACATAGTCTGGTAACTCTATTGTTACAGATTCTTCATCACGAATTTCATCTTTTCCTCTGTAATATACACCAGCTTCTGGGCCTTCTAAACAACCGTGTACTAAATACTTGGATTTGTCGTCTGGGTGGTCAATAACGAAAGATTTGACAGTGTACCAACTAGAACCATCTGATACTTTTAATCCGTTTGCGCCAGTTAAGGTTGTGTCATAGTAAATTCCACCTTGTGAATAACTAGGAGCAGTTCCTAAGGCACCAACACTTACTGTACCACTTGCGCCAATTGTTCCACTGAATGTTTTTGCACCAGCAAATGTTTGAGCTAATGTAGATACTATACCAGGTGTTGTATTTGTAGCTACTGCTAACTGTAAATAATTTCCAGCTCCAACAGTTGCACCATTAGTAATACCAGATGTACTAACTGATGTTACACCAGCAACCACACCAGTAGCACCAGTTGCACCAGTTGGACCAGATGCACCAGTTGTACCAGTTGCACCAGATGCACCAGATGCACCAGTGGCACCAGTAGCACCAGTAGCACCAGTAGCACCAGTAGCTCCAGTAGCACCAGTGGCACCAGTGGCACCAGTGGCACCAGTTGCACCCGTAGCACCAGTAGCACCAGTAGTACCAGTAGCACCAGTAGCACCAGT
>Ga0114967_10001500_pt1 | contig 19490 bp, 27 predicted proteins | sample M_130628_MF_Meta_FD_92639 | JGI IMG/M metagenome (GOLD analysis project Ga0114967, IMG submission 92639) | Freshwater microbial communities from Lake Montjoie, Canada to study carbon cycling - M_130628_MF_MetaG | ecosystem: Environmental > Aquatic > Freshwater > Lake | place: Lake Montjoie... | reverse complement strand
TCTCGATATGGCCTTTGCTGTTCATTCTGAATATCAAACATTTCGCGCTGTTGCTGTGCGGCACGATCAGCAGCACTAGCTTGCGTCTGCGCTGCGCTTTTAGCCGCACTTGATTGCATTGATGATCCAATTAATCCCGCACCAGCCCCTAAAAGAATTGCTGTTTCAATACCCATTTCTAGTTCTCCTTAATTAGCATACCGCCTGCGGATTCTTTAAATCCAAGACGTTTTAAAATACTATACATATGTTCATGCCCTGGGGTAACCTTTGTGGTTACTCTGCCAGACTGAAAAAAGTTTTTCCACAGGATTTTTGTTAACCATTTTTTCCGCCATTCTGGTAAAACAGAAATGTGCAATTCATCATCTTTTTTGTAAACAGCACCAATAAAATTGTTATCACGTTTAATAGCTTTAACTGTCCAATCTTTAACGCCCAAACAATAATCTTCAAAGGTTATTGGCTGATTCCAATCGGTTGCCTGATAACCAATTGCAAGTGCAATTTCACGATCATCAATTAATTGAGTTGTCATTAATTACATTTCCAAGCATTAATTTTCAAAATACCCCACCTTTTACGCCATTTAACGCTGTAAAGTCAGTAAATTTACCCGCAGCCGGTGTAGTTAAGCCAATTGTAGAGTTATTAATTGTAACATTATCAATAGTGCCGCCATTAATGATTGTATTATTGGTCTGGAATGAGATAACGCTAGGATTCATCAGCCACATCATCCATTCCTGATTGGGTCTACCCGTAGCCAAATCAATAAATGGCGAGTATGGGATATTAATATTGCTGCTTGGGATTGGAGTAGCCATTAGTTATCCGCCGCGCTAGCTTTTAAATTTGCAGAAACAACCACAGCCTTGATCGGATCGCTGATAGCAACCTCAAATATCCTGTCTCTAGACCAACCCAATCTGCGCCAAATTGCTCGATTTTGATATGCGCCAATTTTACCAATAGATGTCCAATGCTCGTTTGACCATGTAGAACCGCCATCGTTTGACCACCGCATCATTGCTTGAGGAGTATAACCAGCAGTCTCAGCAACTTGATTTGTTGATAATGCGTAACCGTTATAATCTTCTAATGGCTGAACTTGAGTCACTAAGGGTTCATTTCCATCATTAGATTCAGTCACCAATTGATCGCCTGCTTGCGTAGTCAAATAGCCTTGCACAAACTCAGCTACAATTGTTACATCTGATTCTGTGGATATATCTTGAGTTTCAGTGCTAGGCTGCGTAACCAATCCAACGCCAGGCTGAAACTGTATCTGGAATTCTTCAAAATACTGTCGCTGTAAGTCTGTTGTAATATGAACTGCTCTGCGTAATCTGCGAATAGTTTTATTGTCATCGGTATAGATATTATTTTCAATACTGTAAATTTTACCGTTTTCGTAATCACCAACCAAATTTAAATTGGAAAAAAATGCCCCACAGTTGGAACGATGCCGCTTATAAATACTGGCATCAGAATCCCAAGATAACCATTTATGCCACTGCTGTGTCGATAAGTCATATACCCATGTCAATCCATTATTACCAACGCTTGGAAACGTGCAAACATACATTTCATGGCCTTCAATTTGATACGTATAAGCTACAGCATCAGTTGTTGAATAGCCTACCAAAGACTGCTCTACAGCATGGGTTGAGATTCTTTTATATTGATAACCATCCATAATTTCAATTGTAGAATCACCGCGAGTATCTCTAGCAACTAATGCAAAACTGTTAGCAAATCGAGAAACTGAAAATGGTGCAACGCAGCCAGATTGTGCTGATGTGCCTGGAACTCGCTGAAATGGAAAAGTTACAATACCAGCAATCACATTGCCTACGTCTGTCCAAACCTCGGTTGTAACCTCGCCAATTAGATAAACTTGCCGCCTATCCACAATTAAAGTTACCAAATTATCAGGAGAACCGTCTTTGCTGCCATACAATGCTTCGCTAGATGATGCTAATCCCAAATCTGTGCAGCCCCAATTCTGGGTATTTGGTTCATTGTAAATATTGTAATTATCCACAACATCAACCACGCTTGCCCCGGTCCAAGGACCATCGCTTGCTGCTAAAGTAGCAAATGTATTTGTAGCAGCAACCCAAGTATATCGATTAGGACCATCTACAATGTAAGCAGTTAAACCGTTATTGGTAGTAATATTGTCAGAAATTGATACATAACCAGTGCTAGTGGTCAAAGTTCCAACCTCTGTAGCAGTCATGGTTAAATCAACTTTATAAACTTTATTGCCACTGACAGCTATTAAAATTTGATCGCCTGACAAAGCCCTCATGCCGCGAACAACAGACGCAGCAGGCAATGTTACCTGCGTAACGAGTCCTGGTGTCGGATACAAAGCAACAACACCTCTGCTACCAGGCTGCTTGGTTGGATCAATTTCAGCATAGAAATTAATACATTCCTGAGCATCCTGATAAATTGAGGGTGCTTCGTAAGATGTGCCTACGAAACCAAAGTCTGGCATTATGCTGCAACCGCTTTAATAACTGCAAAACTAAATACTGGAGTTTCTGTAGTCGTGCCGCCAGTGGTGCGAAACGAAATATTAAAACTCCCCGCAGCTACAGCAGTTACCATTAAATTATATAAATCTGTGCCTGATTTTTGATTAAGAATAATTACATCAGTTGCCGCTACAGTGCTATTAGTTACCGTAAAAGTAGCTGCTGTAGTCGTTCCTGCTGCACTAAATAAAGTAATTGCACCAGTTGTTTTATTTAACGTAACGCCAGTAGTTCTGCTTGTTCCTTGAGTAACTGTGCCGCCCGCGCCAGACGAATAACCGATACCAGCAGTTCCACTGGAGACAATAGTTCCGCTAACAGTTAGACTTGTTCCAGTAGCCGCGCCTATTACCGGCGCTGTTAGCGTAGGGCTGCCGGTGCAATTTGTTAAAACGCCAGATGTAGGAGTTCCCAATACTGGACTAATCATAACCATGCTAGTGCTAGTGCAGGCTGAAATATTACCGCTTGCAACCGTTCCCAATGCAGGAGTTACTAGAGTTGGGCTAGTAAATAAATTAGTTACAGACAGTTGTTTAGTAGTGCTAGTTGATGCCTGAACAATAGGCAAAACATCTGCACCCGCTTGAGAAGTTGCAACAGGTAAGGCAGAAATTGCAATATTTGACATTTTTTACTCCAATTTATTAAAATTTACCTAAAACCGCCATCCATAATAAACGCTGCATCTTTAGCGCGACCCATCATTAATGCGTCTGGGTAACGCGAAATCTGTGGTGGTCGCATGTTAGTGCGTTTAATTGTAGCTTTAGCTTGTGCAGCAAAGCCATTAATCATTGTTGCTTGGATTTGATTAACTTTACCAAACATCGGCATTAATCTCTCAGCCAAACACCACCGCAAGGACATATTGTAGCCCTGTGGCAACTGTATTGTATCTGTTAAGTTGCTGAATTGTCTAAAGATTGTCGATGCAAACAAGTGCATTTCACCTTGCGCTGGGTTAGGCCAAACGTATACCGTTCCTAATAACTCACTAGGCTGATAGTAAACTCCTTTAGGCCACGGACCATTTAGAGTTTTTAAACCAATAGATTCATATTCTTCAAGACTAAATACTGCAACTGGATAATCCAAACCACCACCGTAAATAGGAACTCCATTGCTAGTTGTTGATACCCGCACAAATGCAGACTCAATTGTCAATGGTCGCTCATAATAAGCCGAAATCGTGGTTGTAGAAACAGTTTGTGATTTGCTGACTGTGTATGTGCCTAACTCATTAACATTGCCACCAGCGCCTGTTGTATAGCCTACAATTGTAGTTCCGGCAGTAACGCCAGAGCCGCTAAGAGTTTGACCAATAGCAATTGCGCCAGACAAAATGCCGCCGCCAGAAATTGTTAAAGTAGTGCCTGATATTGAGCCAGTAAACGATGCGCCGATCTGACCGCCTGGTCCAATCGTATATTGAACTTGGTTCTGCACAACTGGGAATATAATCTCAGTCTTGTAAAAAACCATCATATTTTCATTAGACCACTGAGCGCACATATCGTTTAACATATCAAACGCATCTTGCGCTTCATCGGCTGTCGGAACTTCACCCGCAGCCAACGCACCAATGTCTTTTAATGATCGAGTAATAATGTCATAAGGTGTTGTCATTTCTATCCTTTATTGCTAGAAATACGTCACTTCAATCGTAGAAGTAATTGGTGGCGCTTCTGAAAACGTCAGTATATTACCGGACACCAAAGAATACGTATTTTTCTGTTGATACACGCCATTAATGTAAACCTGTGAGTTATTCTCGTCAGATGGCGAAGCAGTCAACGTGAACGCTGTTTGTGATCCAGTTCCTGTAAAGTTGTCCAGATACGCAACTCTTGACCCAGAACCGTAAATGTTATCAAAAGTTGCAATTGTTACGGCGGCAAAAGTTTTTAGCACAAACTTATAATTTAACTCAATTGTTAGCCATATTTCACCGCTAGGCACACGCCCTGCTGAATCCAATACAATTGGATTAGTATGAGCAATATTTCCTAAACTTGTTGTATAAGTGGCTTGTGGTGTGCTTGTTCCCGCAGCATAAGTGTAAATTAGACCACCGGATAATGGAACGCCGTTGTTATCAAAAAACTGCCAACCTACACCACCAAATGCCGAGAGATTAACTGCCATAATGTATTCCTTTATTAAATTTGCCTAGCCTTATACGCATCAATGACTTCAGGTGTATGCACAACAGCGCATATTGCCTGAACGCGAGCATCTTCTTGGCTGTAATCGTTACCAGGTGCTATAACATGTCGATGAAACGTGCTGCTAATTTGTTCGCCATCTTCAAAAATGGCGGTCTTGGTGCGAACTTGCACAGAACCATTTTCAACAGTTTCAATTAAATCAACAATAATTTTCTTTTCTAACATATTTATCCTAATTAACCATTTAGTTTAGCTACATTAAGAAAGCTGTTTGCTTCTGTAATTAACTTGTCAGAGCCAGAATTTTGATAAATCTCAACAGATAGCAAATCCCCTGCGGCTAATTTTGATATGCAGCTAAAAGTACTTATCATTTCATTGCCGCTAGTCGCTACAGTTACAGGGCTGTAATAGGTAGTTGTTGATCCACCAAATCCTTGACGAACACCAACAATTTTAGTTTGCAAATATTGAGCTGCATTTGTCCAAGTAGCAACTTGAATATTCCAATTAAACAAAAACGTGCCTGCATTTAAAACAGTAATTTGGTTGGTTGAAGCATTAAAATAAAGTTCAGAGCCAGCGTTTCCTCCTCCCTCACTTATGTCAAATTTAGTCCAAGTTGCGGTTGGTATTGATTGAGCAACGCTAAAAGGCCAACCTTGAATTTGAGGAAAGTCCCTGCTTGAGTGCGTAAAACCCTGATTGCTAGGGCCGCTGACGGTTGGGTCAACAACAGTGCTAACTCCAGTATCATATAAGTAACAACCCGCAAATGAACTGTTAATTATTTGCACATTCTCACAACCCGAACCAACCCAAACAACAAAATAATTTGGCAATCCATTGTAATTTGGCAATGCGCCAGAACCTTCAAAATAACATCCGCTAAATGTTGATCTATCTGAACCATCCATACGTATAATTTCAGTCACATATGAAGGCAAAGTTGCGCCACCAAATAGTCCGGCAGTAGCATAAGTTGGAACAAACGCGGTGTCTGTGCCATTCCAGCTAGAGTCAAATTTAACTCCGTGAAACGCATTAGCAGTAATAGTCCCACTAGCTTGATACATTCCGTACCAAGTTCCCTCATATTGACCAGACGTAAATTCGTTTGCGTTTACATTACCGTAAAGTCTTAGCCCAAATTTAATGTTTCCATTAGCAACTATATTAGTAAAAGTTCCCCAATAAGTTGCGCCTCTAACATATAGCCCTGCACCAGTTACAGCTCTTGTGCTGGCTAAACTTACATTAGTAATTGTTGGATATAAAACGTCAACAACAGATACAACTGAACGTATTGCATTGTTGTTTGTATTAAACACCGACATATCACGTAAACCAATATTTGATATACCTGTAAATGCGATACAATCCCCATCAGCCGCACCGTTAATTAGCAGAATTGTCCCCGCTATATATAGTCCGGCGGGAAAATATCCATACTTCATATTACCGCCGCCTGCCAGAGTAATACTTGCAGGAATAGATAGCTGCTGTGACACTCTATATTGACCGCTTGGAATATATACAGTGCCTATTTTGTTTGTGACAGCTGCGCTAATTGCACTAGCAAAAGCAGCGTAGTTGTCAGTCCCCGCAACAGTTGAAGTTGCTGCTGTCCAAGAACCATCGGCAACCGCGCCATAATCTAATACATTAATAGCCGCCCCATTAATCATTGAATAAGTTACTTTAGTCAATCCCATTTTCAGCCTTTCAAACAATATACGTAAGAGTTATCATAAAATACCCATCAACTATTGGAAGCATATTTGTTAAAGTTCCCGATGAAGTAACCATAAATAAACTTGCGTCATCAGTGTTGCCATTACTTTGAAGTACTGGGTATAAACCCGATGGCAATGCTTGGTTAAATATACGCATTGCACCACCAACTGCATTACTGTTTCCCGATGTAAATGGCAGATTAATTTTCATTGTTCCCGATGGACTGGAAGTTGCAGATATTCCAAATTGCCCATTAACAGTTACTAATCTGCCAACTTTTGTATATTTTAATGTATTTTGAGTGCTCATAACTGTTGCAGTCCCACTGCCCATTGTAATAGCTACTGTATAAGAACCTTCTTCATAGTCAGCCAACAACTCGCTTGTGCCTGTGCCTGGTGTGGCAGAAAAATCAATGCCTTTGCCATTACTAACAACTAAATTGCCTGTGCTTAAAGTTGCATCGCCAACCAGTGTTGGTGTTGTAATGCTAGGGCTTGTTGAGAATACTAAGTTAGTGCTAGTTGTGCCAGTAGCACCAGACGCAGTATAGCCTGTAATGTTATTAAATGACGTAATGCTTGCGGTTGAGGCATTTGTGCCGCCGTTAGCAACCGGCAACACGCCAGATACATGGGTTGTTAAACCAATCTTTCCGTAACTTGGCGCAACGCCAACACCGCCTGAAATAATAGCGTTTCCTGTAGCAACATCAGCTAATTTGGATAACGCAGTTGTAGTGCTTGCGTAGAGCAAATCGCCAACCGCGTAAACTGTTTGCCCTGTGCCACCATAAGTAGCACCAATAGTTCCAAGATCGCCAGAACCTAATAAAGTCGTGCCATTAACGGTTTTAATGTTTGTGCCGCTAACTAATGCAGCTTGCTTGCCGTTAAATGTTGTCCAATCTGTAGATGTTAAGTATCCGTTTACAGATGTAGTAGCCGCAGCCATGCTGATCGCCGGTGTTGCACCGCCGCTAGACACTACTGGTGCTGTACCTGTTACTGACGTTACAGTGCCACCTGAACCGGTTGCGCTTAACGTGCCACCCGCAAAAGATACGCCCGTTCCGATTGTTACACTGCTAAAACCGCCTGCGCCATTGCCGTAAAGAATAGCTGATCCGCTAGTAGCAGGTGCGTAATCTGTTCCGCTAGTTGCTGCGCTGATAGCCGTTCCGTTACCCTTTAAGATGCCGGTAATGCTAGTGGATAGGGTAATCGCAGGAGTAGCGCCACTGGTAACAGTCCCCGCTAGACCATTGCTAGACGTAACCGTGATGGATGTAACATACGTGCCTGCCGGCTGCTTACCGTTAAATGTATTCCAATCTGTGCTAGTCAGATACCCGCTTACTGAAGTTGTAGCAGCAGGCATTGATATTACTGGGGTCGTGCCGCCTGTGGATGCTACCGGTGAAGTTGCGGTAACAGATGTAACCGTTCCAGAACCTTTGTTATTGAACGTAGTCCAATCCGTAGATGATAAGTAGCCATCAACCGATGTGGTAGCTTTAGGCATTGAAATAGCAGGAGTTGTGCCGCCAGACGATACAACCGGCGCTGTGCCAGTAACCGCAGTAACCGTTCCACCAGAACCCGTAGCGCTAATCGTAATTGATCCTGCGCCATTGCTAATTGATACGCCAGAACCGGCAGTCAATGTAGCTTTGGTTAGCGTATTGCCGGTAGTATTACCGATTAAAAGCTGACCGTTTGTATAGGTTGTCTGACCTGTGCCACCGTAGCCAACGCCAAGAGTGCCTGATAAGCTAACAGCGCCAGTAGTCGCGGTTGATGGCAATAAGCCAGTGCTACCGCCATCAAATGACAGAACGCCTGTATTTGCTAATGTAATCGATCCAGTTCCATTGGTGACAGATATACCTGAACCTGCTGTCAAAGTAGCTTTGGTGAGCGTATTTCCTGTGCTATTACCAATTAACAGTTGACCATTGACGTAAGTAGTCTGCCCAGTTCCACCGGCTGTAGTTGGAACTAGCTTCCATCCAATAACGGAAATTGTGCCTGTATTTTCTTTGTAGAATAGTTTTCCATCAGTGATATTGATGGCTAGTTCCCCATTTGCCAAGTTACTGGCAATAGGGGATGCGCCAGCCGTGATGCTGTAATATAACTGGATCGGTGTAAAACCAGTTTGCGCCATTTAAATCATTCGTAATAAATTGTGCATTTAACTGTTCCACTAATGACTACGTAAATTCCATTAGCAGTATTAATACCATCAAAGAAAGTGTAGTTTGTTGCTGCGGCAGGCGTAAAAACGCCTAAAACAGTGGCAGTAGTTCCTGTGGTCTGAGTATCATACACCGTAATTGTAGGCGTGGATGATGCAGCACTGCAAAATATTCCTTTTAACTTGCCAGGCTGAGTTTTTACGTTTGCACTAGCTTCTAAATATACATAATTGGACATTTTAACTCCCTTATAAATAAAAAAAGCCACCCCTTTTATAGAGTGGCTTTCTTCTTATTGCATTTTAGAACGTGCTAAAGTCAGTGCCATACACGTAAATATTAACAGTGCCACCAGCAACGGCAGTGCCAACTTTTACATATAAGGTTTGTGCTGACAGGTTGGTTGCCAACGTGCCTGCTACTACTGTTGAGCGAGTCACATATGCGCTTGACGTATTGCTCGTCAAAGCAGCGTTAGTAACAATCTCAGTTCCCGTTCCAGCAGGACCAGTCCAAATAGCTAAGTAACCTGCGCTTACGTCTTTATTAGCATTAGTAATAACTACGTTGGTCACAGCATAGCTGCTTGAATTGTTGATGGGTAAAGTAACTGAAGAATCACCTGTTTGACTAATCGGCACATTCACGCCAACCGCCAGAAGGCGGATAGCTTGATTGCTTGCTAGATTAGACGGATGGATGGTTGATGTTGATGCAGCACCTGGATTAGCCATAATATATTTCCTTGTAAGTGATTAAGTTTAGGCGGCAACGCGGCAAGCCAACTCAGGATATAGCGGCGCCCAACCGTATAACACATCAACGCGAGTCGGGATCGAATCGTTATTGATGGTGTATTGGCGGACAATACGCATTGACAATCCAAGTTCCTTGTCGCTTGCACGACCTGCAAAGTGAACGCCATCAGGCAATTCCAAATCCGCAGTAGCTAAAGTAAACGCATTTTTGTGCATTACGATATTCTGAGGAGAAACTGCACCGGTTTTGTCAAATGGAGTTACAACAGCAGTTGCACTGGTGGTAGAAAGATTTACATTCTGGAATTGACCTGCGGTAATAACAGCAGGAGAAACAGTAACTGAAGTTGTGCCAGAGGTAGCAACCGTCACATCAGCCGTAACAACAAAATTACGCAGCTTGTTAGAACCGTAAGCCTGACGATTTTGTGGGTTGACAGCGTAAACGCCAGCGATCTGGATAACGTCACCCTGCTTCAGTCCAGCAGTTGCAGTAGTAGCAGTCAGAGCAATGGTTGAGGTTGATGCCCAGCCAGTTGTCAGAAAGCCTGTTGCAGTGGTCGTGGCACATGCCAAAGTAGCTGTGCTATACGAACCAAAGGTTTGGCTGACAATGTTCTGATCCATCTTCCAGTTCATGCCTGCGCTGTCACGACCCATCATTCCTTTTTGGTATTGCTGACCGATCTTGTCGTTAGGAACAAACAAACCTTTTAAACTGTCAACAATAGTTGCGCCAGTAAATGGCTCAACAATACATGCTCTGCGACCGTCACGCGGTGCGCCCTCAGCATCAAGATATGCGCCTGCGGTTAAGTAGGTTAGCAATGATGTAGGTGGCGATCCAGCAGTGCCAACAATGTTAGCAGTGTTGTTTTTAGCCATAGTCGTGCCATCAAAGTCGATCTTGTTGGCAATGGCGGCCACGGCTGGCTTCAATACACGATCGCTAAACATATCAAGAGACAAGGCCAAATCTTGGCTTGTAAATTGTGTGTCAACGTGGAATTGGGTAGCCAAAGTAACTGGAACTGAAGTCTCGTTGAAATCTTCAACATTCAGTGCTGGGCCAGTAGTTCCGATAAAACGACCCGGTCTACGGACATTCAAAGTTGCGCCGATCTTTGCGCCAGTAACGGCAAATTGATCGTCATAGTTACGGATTACTTCAGATGAAAAGGTTAGTTCGTTTTCGAGAACCATTAAGGCCTCATTTGTAATCATTGATATAGTCAAAAGTTGGTTAGCCATGATAAATCCTTAATAAATTTGTTAGGTTTACCGTATTCTACCCGCCAATCGAGCAGCTTTCCATGCTTGATATGAACCGTGAAACTCGCCATTAGCGGTTAGATTCACATCACGCCCGTTTGCTGCTGACCGAATCGGATTGATCGGTGCTGGTGCTTTACTCTTACCAACAGTCTTACTTATAGGCTCAGTCGTTTCAAACTTAGCCTCCAATTTCCCAATAGCTTTCAATGCGGCTGTTAAGGTCATCCCTTGCAGTTTCTGACCGATCTCTGGATTTTCAGCAAGATGATAGAGAATTCTAGGACCAACTTCGCTTTCAAAGATTGCATCGCGCACTTCATTGCTCACAACAACGTCTGCCGATCCAACCATATCTTCAAAGTCAGGAATTTCCTTCTTTGCAGTTTGAACACGATCAGCCCAAGTATTAATGACTTTCTCACGTTCAGCAGCAATCCTGTTATTCACTTCCTTCTGCTTTTCTTCCTTCAACCTTACGTCAACCCGATAGTCTGTTAATGCTTTCGCATATTCATACATGTCGGTAAACTGTTCAGGCTGTGGCTCAATCTCGGATTTGACTTCAGCTTGCGGCTGTAATCTACCCTCAACTTCACGCAACCTCTGTTCCAGTGATTCCCTTGCCTCGCGCTCTGCCTTGGCTTCTGCCCTGGCAGCCTCTCGCTGCTTAGTAATCTCTGAAAACCGCTTCTCTAACTTAGGATTTTGTTTCCGTTCCTCTGTTGGTGCAGCTTCGCTCTCAGCCTCCACCGGTTCACTCTGTTCCTCAATCTCCTGCGGCTCTGCTTCTTCAGCAGCCTCGCTCGGTTCTGGGTCAGCTAAACCAATTCTCTGGGCATTAAACTCGGCTAAATTCTCACTTGTTACAATAGTTCCCGCCATCCTCGGCGTTTCTTGCTGTGCTTCTGACATAGGATTTCCCTAAGAATTAACCCAGTTGACCCAACTGGTAAGGTTTTGTGCTTTTTAGCACGAAATTATTTTTGCGTCAAACTGTCTGAAATCAATTGCTTAATGGTGGAAGTTTCTTCCTTTTCTACTTCCTTAGCTTCGGGCTTCTTAGCTTCCATCTGCATCATTTTCTTGGCTTCATCAGCATGAATTTTGGCTTGCATAAAATGCTTCTCAATATTCTCAGCAGGATGCGCTGATAAAGTAGCTTGCTTATGCGCTGCCGCAGCTTCTTCATGCGCTATTAGCGTCTTAGCTTTACTAGCCTTCTTTGTAGCCAACTCAGCAGCCTTTAAATCCTTATCGTAATCTAGCTTTTTCTTAGCAACTTTGGATTCTTCAAATTCGCGCTTGTTTTGTGATGTGACTATGCTTCGCATAATTATCCTTTACTGCATCATTGGTTGTTGTTGCGGTTGTGGTGCAGCCTCTTGCGCCATTTGCTGGGTAAATGGACTAGCACCTTGACCAATATCTTCTGCGGCTATAGTTGCGTATTGCGCCTGCTCTGCGTTTCGTCTGTCAATCTCATCCAACAAACGGCGAGTATCCATGTTGTGCAGTAATAGCTGAACAATTGCATCGATTTCCGTTTTGTTTTGGCTAGTGATCGCGCGAGTATTCTGGTCATTTACCTTAACCTCCGCCATAGTTTCAGTGTTGTGCGCTTTAGCTGTGACTTCCATCAGCTTGCGCTTGGTTGCCCCATCTTCACGGATTTGCTGCACTTGACCACGATTATTAATCTCCAACTGTGCTGCCTGTAATTGTTGCTGCATCTGCTGCATTTGTTTCTGTTGTTGCGCCAGTTGCATCTGAACTTGTGGCGGTATATCCGATTTCTCATCAATCTGCGCCATTGGGTTCATTGCAGCCAATCGATCAGCAATTACATCAGCACCAGGGAAATCCATGTTTCTAAATACCAGATCGCCAGCAATGTTAAACAACTCCTGATTGCCAGATAGCAACGGCATCATAGACTCAACTGCTTGCTGTCTGCGAGTCTGGAAGCCTGGTCCTGTGTCCATCACCACATCGTATTCGCCTACAGTTACATCGTTTAGCACTTCGCCAATCTCAGTTTGCTCATTGATCGTTGTCATATCTGGCTGACCATCTGAACCGATAATCCGCATAACTCGCTGTGTATCATAGATGAACGGTATCAAATCTAATATGATTTTGCCAGTATGCCTAATAGAACGGGTCATATTGTCGAAGAAATGAAAGTTATTTAGATCAACCTGATTCTGTTGCCCAGCCAATGCTTTTCCTGAGATATTTCCGCTAGGCAATTGATTTGGATCAAGAATACCCAATACCATTTGTAAGTCACTAGAAATAGCTTCGGCTGCACCCATAATGCCAACTGGTGGCGGTTCTGGCTGCAATCGTGTAGGAACTGGCGCTTGCCTGCCCTCGATGTCAGTCTGCTTATATCGCAATACCGGCGCAGATTTGATGTTAGCCAATGCCCACTCGTTCTCATGGCCTTCATCCTGACCTTCAGCCAACAACCATTTGGCTTTAGGTGCTAGGGCAATGCTCTCAGTCATTGATGTGCGCCAGAAATTATACATACGCTGTGGGTCTTTAGCGAAACGCACCAAGCCGTATTTCTTACGTTTATCATCGACAATTACTTGTGCGCCATAGCAAGGGACGACAGGAATAAACCTGCCTGCCCAAGTTTTTTCCTCAAGAATCTCCAACGCAGTCATTTTTACCCACTTAACTGCTTTACGAAAACTATCCCGCGTATCAACCACAGTTAGACCTGCCGCAGCAACCCGATCCAAGAATGTGGGCGAGTCAGCGAATGCCGATGTGCCATCACTGAGCAAGTAAAGTTTAGCCTTTTCGCGCTCTGTATAAAAGAATTCAGCAATGCGTATATCTTCCTTGGTAACCCACGATGCAGAATCATCACCAGTTGATCGCTGGGTAAAGTTAGCCCCATCATCAGCATCTGGATACATATCCTTAAACACTTTTTTGTCTAAGACAGTAGTAATCAGGCAACGCTCTGCATCTGATCCATCAGGCAATATGCTGTTGGGGTCAAAATAAACAGTGAACGGGTTATCAATCGTATCAATGTAAATTTCTTGGTCAAAACTATCTTCGCGCACATAGCGAGTGTTGACTCGCCAGTAGCCCCAACCCATTCTTACAGCGTAGTCAAACGCGGTATCGTAGGCTGTGTCAGCATTAGAATTAACTTCAATGTGGCGAGTAATGCCTTCAATCACTTGGGCAACCTTGTAATCAGCCAGGTTATTAACTGGATGAACCTTGATCCTCGGTCGCTGCATTCTCTGCTGATTAGTAACCTGTCGCACATAAGCGTCAATCTTATTGATTGTTAAGCAGGGTCTAGCTTCCAAGTTTCGGCTGTTTTGAATCTCAACAGGCCATTGATCGCCAGCAGCAAACTTAACGTCTGTCAGTGCTTCGGCTCTATTCATAGAGTCAGCATCGTTGACCAGTTGCCAAAACTTGATAGCGTCTTGAATTCTTGTGTCTTTTTCCATTTTCATCCCATCCATGAACCAACAGCAGCCATTTGTTGCTTGGGCTTGCGTCTTGCTGGTTCTTTAATCATTAATCCAATGTATCTGAATGCGTCAGCACCGTGACTATAATGGTCATGCACTGGCGTTTTGCTAAACTGTTTTGTATCTGGGTCAACTTCATACCGGTAATGCCGCAAGCAATTAATGCCATCTGCCGCATTTTCTCTGTCAAACCAACAATTTGGGAATATTGTTCGAGCAGCGTTAATACTATCAACAATCGGCACTCTTGGCAAAATCTCAGTCTTAAAGCCTGCCGCCCTAACAATTTCCTCGATGCTTTTACCGTTTGCTGCCAGTGTTTTATTTTCTGCGTCATGTGGTAACCACAGCTTGTCGTATACATATCCATACGTTTGCATGGTAGATAGGTAATGGCTGATGGTCTTTTGGCTATCCTCAATGTATCGGATTAGCCGAATCTCCATGCCCACAAACTGTAGAAACCAGATTGCTGTGCTGTCTGACCAGCCTAAGTCAAACACGCAATGCACTGGCTTGGCAGGGTCATAGACTACCCGCGTAATCCTGCCCTCAAGTTCTGCTGTGGACATTTCTCTAGCAAAGATTGCCCCATCTACGCTCTGCCTGCACAATCCTTCCCATACCTGGTTATACGCTTCAATGTCGCGCTCACGCAGTTGGTCTTTTTCTGATTTCAACGTATCAGGAAACCACGGATTATCATGCCAATTAACTTTCATGGTAATGCAGTCAGCAGGTGGATGGGCTATAAATCTCTGATAAGTTTCGTCTGTCTCCAACTCAGGGTTGAAGCTGATCCATATCTCGCTGCCCTCTTTACGTATCGTAGGTATCAGGATATTCCAAGACAATCGGCTGACAGATTGGGCTTCTTCCACCCAGCAGATGTCAATACCCTCGTAAGATTTAATGTTGGTTACATTGCTTTTAATGCCTGCAAATGCAAACTCTGTCCCGTTCTTACCTCGGATACTGGCTTGGGTAATCTCGTAGAACTCTAGCAATCCCAGTGATTCAATTTGATCGCACAACAACTTATGCACAGAGTCTCGCATAGTTGCCATGTATTCCCTAGCGCAGAGCACTCGCAAAGGTTTACTCGCACCCAATATCAATAACGCCCTGGCTATTCCCCAAGACTTTGCGCCGCCCCGCCCACCGTAAGCTACTTTGTATCGAGACTTTTTAAATAAATCCTGCAACTTAGCAGGGAATTTAGCATCGACTATTTCACTCATTGGGCTTTACAAATGTGACTTGTATGCCCTGCAATGGTTCTCCATCTGCACCCGTGATCTCTTGCTTCACAGTCTCCGACCAACGCATCTGGGTCTTTGTCCACCAGATCATTGCAGTAGTATCTCCGCCAGTAGCTTTAGCAAATAGCGTCTTGGCTATCTCACCATTAGCCTTTGCTTTGCCCATGTCTAACTCTTTGCGGTAATACTTACGCAGTGTCTTATCGTCTATGCCCACTAAGCAAGCAATTGACTCATGCGGCAAGCCCAGCCCACTGCTTTTCTCAACCAGTAATCGGGTCTTGTCAGTTGGTCGATGTGGCTCTTGTGCAATGATTGTCATTTTATATAGGGGAACTCAAGTAAGATTGTTGACAATAATACATAATAATTCACATTATGGAAAGCTGTTATCAGATAATTAACTGATTAATTGGCACACCAGCCGCTCTTTCAAACGCATCGCCAGGATAACTTGCCCTACGCTGTTCTGGTGTCATGTTTCTGCGTCTTTCAGTAACTCTTGATTCTACCTCGCCTGCCAATCTTCCATATGATTCCAATGGATTACGTGAAAGCATAGCGGCATCCCTGGCTGCTTCCAATTCTTTTCCTGTGCCAACTCGTTCCAGTGCAGCAAATGCACCTTTTTCTGGTTCTCGTTTAAATAACTCTAAAAATCTATTTTTAGCTTCTAATTGACTTAAGTTACGAGCCTTCATTGTTTTATCAAGAATGGCTGCGTCTATTAATGCTTGTGTGCTAAATATAGGATGTGGCTTAAATGATTCTGGGCTTCCACCTCTAGCAAAGCCTTCTTTTTGCTGTATAGCATGCTGTAATTCATGTAATGCTGTGCTGCGCTGATCCATTGTGCTTGGACCAGATACAAAAATCTGCGGCACATTCATTGTTCCAGTTTCTCCGCGAACCATACCACCGCTTGGTCTTTCTGCCGCATAAAATGTTACAGGAATATCAGCAGCTTCTGGATATGATTTGTAACCTTCATAATGAGATAACGCACCGCTCATTCTGCCTGCATATTCTTTATTTCTAGTAATAGATTGCGGAACAATGCTATTTACCGCAGATGCTTTATCGCTAATCTCTTGCCGCCATTTTCCTTCTGGGCCTTTCCAAGTGCCAGTTTGTTCCCAAATTACTTTAGGATCAATGCCTGCTTTTTCCATTTGGATTGCCTTAGCTGCCGCAGCCGCATCCCAATTCTTGGCTGACTTGCCAATAAACATACCTAATGCACCAGATGGCGCACCGCCCGCAGCTCTAGACGCACCAAATCCACCGCCCATTACACTTAATGCAGTGTTTGCTGCTTCTTCTTCAGCATTGAATGCAGGAATTATATTTCCGTTTTCATCAGCAATATAGCCGCCTTGATATGCTCTACGTGGCGCTGTTACTGCGTTTATCATGCCTGCAATTGCACCAGGCAATGCCCAGCTACGTTGATTCATTACTGAATCTGGATGCGTATCTTGAAACGGCAAGAATGAGGAACGACCTTCCATCGGTAATGGCTTAACTTTCGTGGAATTAACGTAATCCAACATATCTTGCAGTGTCGGCATTTACTTCTTCTTCTTAGCAGCTTGCCGTTTTTCAGAATACGCAATGGCAACAGCCTGCTTGATGGGCTTGCCTGCCTTTACTTCAGCTTTGATATTCTCTTTAAACGCTTTCGGGCTTGTCGATTTCTTCAGTGGCATTTTTTTCTCCTACAGTTAGCCAGTAGTTACAATCTTGAATAGCCCCACTAATTTGCATCAGCAGGGCTTCATACTGTTTAGCCTGAGATTGTAGTTCTTCAAGCCTTTTCTGGATTAACTCTGGGGTCACGATGCGCCGTGAATGATTGCAAAGTTAATAATTACTGCTTCTGAGTAAGAAGTAGAAGCCGTTAAATTACGCAACGTGATTAAAGCAGAACCAGCAGCTAAATAAGAAACATATGTGGTGTATGCACCTAATGCGCTACCAGTAGTATTGCTAGAAACGCACACAATTATTGTGTCATTAATAGAAATTAAGCTGTTAGTTAAGATAAACGATACAGCAGTTGCACCTGCCAACGCTGCATTATTCATTGTAATACGACCGGCTGACTTGTTTAGAGTCACACCAGTTGACTTGTCTGTAAGCTGAGTTACAGCGCCTTGTCCTGCTGCTGAATACCCAATTTCTGCTGTTGCATAACAAGTTGAAAACTCTGGGTCTGAGTATGCTACGCCAATGGCTACTGAATTTGACATGATTTAATCCTTTAACAATTCCAATTTTTAAGTGATGCCTTAGCCCGTTCTGCTGGACCTTTGGCGTTTTTTACAACTCCCGTCATTCTTGCACAAAAACTAGCCTTGCGGCCTGCGTCTGCTTTTGTCTTTGGGTTTGGTGCTGGTGGCTTTAGATTGCTGTTGTTCTTAGCATTGTATTCTGCACGACCTTTTGCAGTCATACCTGCACCCTTTTCCGTAGGATTATAGGTTTTACCCTTTCCAGTAGTCTTGTGTGGTATTGGTTTATCGTGTTTTTTCATCGCTCAACAATCAAACAAATATCAGCCTCTTGGATTATCTGGTAATCCTGACCATCAAAATTATGCGTAGGCCAGTTTAAATAATCCCCGTTTCCATACTTAATAAAGTCACCAACTGCTGCATCTGTAACCTTTGGACCTATTGCCACAATCTCACCTTCGTTAAAAGGTTCTTTGTTATTTACGATAATAATGTCCGAAATTTTCCGCACATGCGGTTTTACTACAATCCTGTCGCGCAAGGGCTTAATCATTTTCTCGGCCTCCCACGCTTCTTCTGTGTCACTGTATGCACCGAAACTTGATCGGTCATTATGTCGTAGACCGGCACACTTACAAACTCAGCCTCTTTAAACTCGCCGCACCAATCGTTTCGATGCTTAGTGCTTGATCTGGGGTAACGCCTGCAACTCCCCATAATTTCTGCGCTTTTGTAATAAACGCAGATTCCGCAGTTATAATTGTTTCCAGCCATTGCAATACTCTCCTATTGTGATGGTTAGAAAGCCTGACCAATGTGGGATTGGTTGGGCTTTCGCCTTTTACTGATACGATTTACGACCGTGAGTGTATACAACACCATTCATCTTGCCACCGCAAAAATCGGAATCCTTGCCAGTAGCGTTAGTCTTAGCGTTAGGTATGTTCTTTTTAACGCTGCCTTGTTCGCCAGAGCCATCTGACGATTTAACGCCTGAGGGAATTGTTACGCCTGCGCCGTATTTTTGATCCATGATAACCTCACTTTAAAAAACGTAATTTAAACAACGTGGTATTAATTAAATCCGCAATTTCATCAATTAAATTCTGTAATTCCGAATCCTGCGGTAAATCTTTCCTAGCTTCCTCAACAAAATTCTTCATGCTCTCTAGATACTTAACTGGGTCTTTAGCGTTATGAAATTCATCTGGGAATTTCTTTATTTGCTCATAACGACCCATATACGCTTCTGTAAATTGGTCAGTTAAGTCTATGATTTCACTGTAATATTCACCAAGTGCAACGTGTTGTGCATAGCTATCAGTAGCCCAGTGCATAAAGTGCGTCACAGTTGAACTGTGCAGCAATGCGCTTACGAATTCTGCGATATTATCATTCATTTGGGAATTCTGATGTATTTGGTATAGGTATGTCAATAGGCCATTGTTTATTTGAAACTAATTTTTCCACAGTCTTTCGATGTGCATCAGTCCAAATTCTACGTTTCTCAACCCGCGTTAGTTTTCCAAAGTCTACTTGGTAATGACACGCCAAGCATAAAGCAGCAATCAGATTATCATCTGCTTTCTTGCCCATACCACGCCCGCCGCCCCAATTAGCATGACTAGCTTGGCTTTCACCGTATCCGCAGTTTTGGCATTCTAATGTGCAAACCGCCATTAATAGTTTTTTGCTGCGAATATAATTGTGCTTTGGAAAGCTACTCATGCGCTCGATCTACTTTTTTATTTAAGTAAACTCTGGCCTTCCAAATATCAATATCTAGCCG
>Ga0114967_10001499_pt1 | contig 19502 bp, 12 predicted proteins | sample M_130628_MF_Meta_FD_92639 | JGI IMG/M metagenome (GOLD analysis project Ga0114967, IMG submission 92639) | Freshwater microbial communities from Lake Montjoie, Canada to study carbon cycling - M_130628_MF_MetaG | ecosystem: Environmental > Aquatic > Freshwater > Lake | place: Lake Montjoie... | reverse complement strand
CTTCCATCTTCACGATTTCAGACACGCTGGGCTCGTAGGTCACGCCCACGTTCACGCCACCCGAGGCCATCGCGGCCGTCACCGACTCCGGCGGCATGCTGGTGGGTTCGATATCCGCCACGCTGAGCTTGGCGGTTTGCAGGGCATAGGAAATGAGGAAGTCGGACGGCGACAGCGGATTGTAGGCAACCTTCAGGCCTTTCAGCTGCGACACGCTGGTGATGTCCTTGGTGGCCACCACGGCGTCGCCGCCGTTCGAGTAGTCGATGGGCATGACCACTTTCATGTTGGAGCCGCGCGCCACTGCGCTCACGGCCTGATCGTAAGTAATCATCCCGCCATCAACGGCGCCGCTGACAATCGACGAGGTGATGAGTGCCGGGTCGTTAAACACCTGCAACTCGACTTTCATCCCGGATTTTTTGTAGAGATCGAGCTGGTCGGCGACGTAGAAGGGGCCATAACCAACCCACACCACGGTGCCAATCTTGATCGTGGGAGCCGCGCTAACGGCAACGCTCATCAGCAAACCGGCGGCACTCGCCAAGGCCTTGAAGGCACGACCTAACGAAGGTGAACGATATTTCGACATGGCAGATTCCTCGAGCCGGGGTGAATATGCGCTGGCATCTGCAAGGCGGGTGCCAGACCATTCATTGTCCGGCTGCGCCCGGCAAAGTCGTGCACGCGATTTATCCCACACCACGCCGGGCGCACTCTCGCAGTGCGCGATGCGCCCGCGAGCGCCGAGGCTGGTGCATTCTTGCGCCGCTACGGGCCGCGTACCGCCGATTGAATTCGGCCCAGCGCAGGCCGGCCGCAGAGAGTGGTCGGTGGCATACCGATTGCTCTCCGGAAGTCATGCAAGTCTCACCGTCTTCACCGCCCACGCCATGCGGGTGCCCCCGATGAAGCCCGGCCTGTGGTCTATTCGCGGTCCTCTCGCGTCGCGCACCTACTGGGGGCTGGCGCTCACCGGCCTCGTACTGCCGGTCTTGTTGTGGTGGGGGCTGGTTGAACTTGCCTGGCTCAGCAAGGTGTTCTTGCCCTCGCCCGTCATGGTCTGGAGCCGCTGCATCAAATGGATCACGACCGACCGCCTCGCGAGCGATGTGGGCATCAGCTGCTATCGCGTGATCGCCGGCTGGCTGCTGTCGGCAGTGCTGGCGTTGCCGCTGGGGCTTTTCATCGGGACTTTTCGCCCGCTGCAGGCTTTGCTGGAACCGCTGATGGAGTTCGTGCGCTACATGCCGGCGGTGGCCTTCATTCCGCTGGTGATGATTTGGGTGGGGATCGAAGAGGGCGCCAAAATCGCCATTATCTTCATCGGCACTTTCTTCCAGATGGTTCTGATGGTGGCGGAAGATGTGCGCCGCGTGCCTTCCGCCCAGATTGAGGCCGCGCAGACGATGGGTGCGACCCGCATGGAAGTTATCGAGCAGGTGCTGTTGCCTTCGGCCAAGCCGGCGCTGCTGGATACCCTGCGCCTTACGCTCGGATTCGCCTGGACCTATCTCGTGGTGGCCGAGCTGGTGGCGGCAAATTCCGGTTTGGGCTACGCCATTCTCAAAGCCCAGCGTTTTCTCCAGACCGACAAAATCTTCGCCGTCATTATTCTCATCGGGCTGATTGGGCTGTTGACCGATCAGGCGTTTCGTTGGCTGCATCGCAAGGCTTTCCCATGGGCGCACCTGAAACATTAAGCACCACACCCCGAATCGCCATCCGGGGTTTGGGCAAGGTCTTCGCAGGCGCCACGCCGGTCACGGCGCTGAACAACATCAATCTCGATATCCGGCACAACGAGTTTGTGACGCTCATCGGCGCGTCGGGCTGCGGCAAGTCCACGCTGCTGCGAATCATCGGTGGGCTGGAATATCACACCAGCGGCGAGATCGAAGCCGCCGGGCGACCGGTCACCGGGCCGGCGGCCGATCGGGCGATGGTGTTTCAGCACTACAGTCTTTATCCCTGGCTGAACGTGCGGGAAAACATCCGCTTTTCCCGGCGTCTGAAGGCGCATCGACAGCATCTGACCGACAGCGACGTCGAGCGGGCCAGCGGCCGCGCGGATTCCTTGCTGGGCTTGATGGGCTTGGGGCACATGGCCAATGCCTATCCGGGTCAGCTGTCCGGCGGCATGCAGCAGCGCGTGGCGATTGCGCGCGCCCTGATGTCGCGCCCCGAAATTCTCCTGATGGACGAGCCTTTCGGCGCACTGGACGCGCAAACCCGCGAGGTGATGCACGACCTCATCCTGCATGTGTTCAAGCTGGAAAAAGCGACGATTGTGTTCGTCACCCACGATGTGGAAGAAGCGATTTATCTCGGGCAGCGCGTGGTGTTGTTGGCGCCGAGACCGGGGCGGATCGACACCATCTACGAGGTGCCGTTTCCGGCCGAGCGCACGCAGGCGCTCAAGCACGCGCCGGAATTTGTGGCCCTCAAACGCGAAATTGTGGAGCGCATTCGCGAGACGTCCGGTATCCGGACCGACGCCGATCTGCTCCAGCGGATGTCGGCACAGGGCGTCTGACCCGCCGGCGCTTGCTGCGCGCTATAGTCCCGCCACTGTCCGGAACGGTGGCTGCGATGACCGATTACGCTGAGCTCAATCAACAAACCTACGACTGGTGCGCCCGTGCCTTCGAGCAGTTGAGCAAGCTGCTGGGGGTTCGCATCCGAATGACCCACGAGCCGCAGCAGCTCGAACAAGGTGAGATCTTCCTGTTCAACCACTTCGCGCGGATGGAGACCTTCATCCCGCAGTACCTGATTTACCAGCAGGGCGGGCATTACTGCCGCTCGGTGGCTTCCGCCGAGTTTTTCAAGCGCGATGACCGCTTTGCACGCCTGCTCCGCGATTTGGGCGTGGTGCCCAACAATCATCCGCAGCTGATGAGCCTGCTGGCGCGGGACATTCTGCGCCGCCGCAAGGTGGTGATGTTTCCGGAAGGCGGGATGGTCAAGGACCGACAGGTCATCGACGAGCAGGGCGAGTACAGCGTGTTCTCCCGCCACGCGCAAACGCGGCGCAAACATCACACCGGCGCCGCTCGCCTCGCCACCGGCCTGCAGATTTTTCGTTACGCCATCAAGCAGCGGATGCAGAAAAACCAGCACGCGCTGTTGCGCCAGTGGGCCGATGAACTTGGGCTGTCGAGCGTGAACGCGCTGCTTGCCGGCGCGGATCGGGCAGTGACCATCGTGCCCGCCAACATCACGTTTTATCCGCTACGCATCAGTGACAATTTGCTGAGTCGCACCGCCGAGCTGCTGGGCGGGTCTTTAAGCAAGCGGGCGCTGGATGAACTGGTGGTCGAAGGCAATATCCTGCTCAAGGCCACCGACATGGACATTAATCTGGGCACCAGCCTGTGCGTGGCCGAAGCGGTGAGCTGGTACGAAAGGCCGCTGCTGAACTATCTGGCGCGCGACCTCACCAGTCTCGCCAGCGTCTTCGATAGCGAATTTCTTGAACACAAGCTGCCGCGACGCCTCGCCAACCGCAGCGCGCTGACGGTTATCAACCGGCTGCGCGATCGCTACATGCGGGAGATTTACCAAACGGTCTCGGTGAATCTTTCCCATCTGGCGTCCACCGTCCTCATCACGCAGTTCAACGCAGGCCACACCGTGCTGGGGCTGCCCGAGTTTCGGCTGATGTTGTATCTGGCAGTGAAACACGTGCAGCGAGATCGGGAAATTCGCTTACACGCGGGGCTCTGCGACCCCGGGCGCTATCAGGCCTTGCTGGCCTCCACCCCGCCCGCGCTGGAGGAGTTTCTGCTGGAGGCGGCGGCGGTCGGGCTGTTGCGGGTGCATGAGCAGCAGCTGCATCTGGAGGAGAAGCTGCGCCAAACGCCGGATTTTGATGAAATCCGGCTACAAAATCCTTTGGAAGTTTATGCCAACGAAGTGGAGCCGCTGCCGGCCGTGGCCCGGGCGGTAGCGCGGGCGATGACTGACGCCGGCGCGTTGAGCGGGGCGCAGCGTGCCGAATATCTATTCGACGATGAGCTGAAAGCGCTGGACTGGGATCGCGCGCTTTATCGGAAGCCGAAGCACGTCGAAATCAACGAGCGCGAGACGGCGACCGCCGACCCGAGTCCATTTCTGCTGCGACCCGCGGTGCCGAAACCTGTGGGCGTGGTGTTAGTCCACGGCTTTCTCGCGACTCCCGCCGAAGTGCGCGCCTTCGGCGGGCAATTGCAGGCGGCCGGCTATCCGGTGCTGGGCGTGCGGCTTAAAGGCCACGGCACCTCGCCCTGGGACTTGCGCCAGCGGAGTTGGGAGGACTGGTTGCAGTCGATTGCGCGCGGCGTTGAGATCATGCGCGGCATTACCGAGCGCTATGTGTTGATTGGGTTTTCGACCGGCGGCTCGCTCAGTCTCATTCAGGCCGCCAAGGCCGATCCGGCGTTGGCGGGCACGATTGCCATCAGCGCGCCGCTCAAATTCCGGAACAAGAATTTGCGCTTTGTGCCTTTCATGCACGGCGCCAACCGGCTGGTGAGCTGGTTGTCGTCGTATGAAGGCGTGATGCCCTTCCGGCCCAATGAGTCGGAGCATCCGCACATCAACTATCGCAATATCCCGCTGCGTGGTTTGTATGAATTAACGCGCGTGGTGTCCGAATTAAAAACCATGCTGCCGCGCGTGCGCGCCCCGGTCTGCGTGATTCAGGGCGACGGCGATGCGGTGGTCGATCCCGAGTCTGCGCAACTCATCTACGACAAACTGGAAGTGGACCGCAAAGCCTTGCACTGGGTGTCGTCGAAGCGACACGGCATCCTCTACGAGGACATCGGCGCCACGCGACAACTCGCGATCGACTTTCTGGCCGCGCTGTAGCGCGGCTCAGGGCTGCTTCAAGGACCAGACGCTGCCGCGCGCGCGGTCGGCTTCGGTCAAGGAGTCGTCCCGATGCGCGTCCATGATGAAGCGGGGCCGCATCAAGCGAATCATCAGCGGAATCACGGTCACGGCCCCCACCATATTGCTCATCAAGAGCATGCACAGCAGCAGCGCCATATCGCTGTTAAACCGCAGCGACGAGCCCTGAATCCACCACACAATGCCACCGATGATCATCACCGCCGTAAACAGCACGGCAGCGCCGGTCGTGCGCATCGACACCACAATGGCGTCGTCGAGGCTGCGGTGTTTCACCTCTTCGCGGATGCGATCGAGCATGTAAATGGCGTAGTCCACGCCAACCCCCAAGCCCACGGAAGTCACCGGTAGCGTGTTCACGTTAAGCCCGATGTCGCGCAGGGTCATGAAGGCACGATTCATCATCACCGCCAGACCCAGCACCACCAGCACCAGCAGGCCGGGCTCCCACGAGCGGTAGGTCAACATCACCGCCAGCATCACCAGCACGATGATAAGGCCGGTGGTTTGAAGATCCGCCGCATGGGTTTCTTCGTTGGCGGCCACGATGAGGCCGATGATGCCGCCCGCGAATCTGGGCGTGACGCCTTCCATTTTGTGGGTTTCGAAAAAGCGCTTGGCAGCGGCCACGGCTTCGGTAACGGTCTTGCCGGTGGCGTCTTTGTAGAAGATCACCACGTTGGCGATGCGGGCCTCAGGGTCCATGTATTCGACGATCACGCGCGGCGTGGGTGAGCCCGCCTGATACATGAACAGCATGTTGCCGATGTCGGTGGAGGTGGTGGGCAGTGTGGCCCAGCGCGGGTCGTCGTAGTGATAGAGCCGGTTGATAGCGCGCACCAGATGCGGGATGTCGCGCGTGCCGCCGTAGTTGGGGGTGTCGGCCATGTAACGCGCAAATTCCTGCATCGTTTTCACCACCGCCGGGTCCCACATGCGTTCCGGCTTGTCGCCTTCAAAGTAGATGCTGAGCTGGTTGGCGCCGGCGAACCGGCTGGCAATGTGGGCGGCGGCGATGTTGTACTGGCTGTCGGGGAAGAGCAGCGGCGTGCCGGGCTTGGATTCGCCAATCGGCGGGCTCCAGCCGTAATACACCGAGCCGACGGACAGCCCGGCGGTGATACCGAAAATCAACAGGCTCGCGCGCCGCCCCACCAGAAACACGCCCAGCCGGTGCATGAGTCGCGCCGGCAGCTGGCGCTGCGCGGGTTCGGCGCTGACTTTAGGCATGGGCAGCAGCGACATCACCAGCGGCACCAACACCGCCACCGTCAGCACATTGCTGGCCGACCAGAGCGCGCAGTAGTAGCCCATCTTCGCAATCATCGGGATCGACGACACCGCCAACACCAGCAGGCCCGCGACGTCGGTAAAGATGCCGATCGTAGCGGGCACAAGGAGTTCGCCCATGGAGACCCGCACCCCGGTTTCGCGGTCACGCCCGAGGCGGATTTCGTCGTAGTAGCGCTCCATCATCTGCACGCAGTGACTGGCGGTGCGGGCGGAAATCAGAATCGGCACGACCAGCGAGAGCGGGTCGAGGTTGTAGCCCATCCATCCCACAAAGCCGAGGCCCCACAGCGCCGACAGCGCGGTACCGAGCATGGGCACCAGCACACCGGAAATGGAGCGGAAGTGGATCCATAGCAGCAGGATCATCACCACGAAGGTCACGCCGAAAATGACGCCGATTTCGCTGGCAAAGTGATAAATCCAGCCTTTTAGCATCGGCTCGCCGGCGATATACAGCTGGGTGCTGCCGTCTTCTTCCACCTCGCGCTTCAGTTGCAGCATGCGGGCGTGGATTTCCTGATAGTTCAGGCGTTCTTCATCGAAGCTCGCCACGATCAGTGCGGCCCGCCCGTCGGTCGAGAGATAGCTGCCGTAGATGATGTCGTTGTTCAGCGCCTCTTCGCGCAGTTTTTTTAGCCCTGCCGCGTCGCTTGGGATGATTCGCGGCAGCACCGGTTCGGATTTGATGACGCCGCCTTCGCCGGTGTACACGCGTCGAATCTTGGGATGCGCGAGGCTCGCCACCTGGTAGTGGTTCACGCCCCGGATCAGGTCGACCTCGCTGGTCAGCATGCGAATCTTGCCCAGCGTGGCGGTGGTGAAGATGTCGGCTTTGGGGTCGGTCACTTCCAGCGACATCGCCAGCACGTTGGCGCCGCCAAAGGTGTCCTTCATGCGGTTATAGGTGTGGACGTATTCGTGGTCGCCGGGCAGCAGGTCGGCGAAACGGGAATAGACCTGAATGCTCGGGATCGCCCAGGCCAGCACCAGCGTAGGCACCATGACGATGAGGAAGGTGGTCCACTTGCGGTCCATCAGCCAGTTGGCCACCCGTTGGGCGCGGGTGTCGGGAATCGGGGAGGTGCTCAATCTGGGCCTCGTTGGGAACGGAAAGGGGCAGGGCGGGACGGCGCCGCCGGCCCGGGCCTGAAAGGTACCTTCGACAGACAAGAATTACACGCGCCGACCACTCACGACCGCGCGCGTCCCACGCCCTTGAGCTCAGCGCTACCGCGGCGGCAAAGCGCCGGGTTGCCGCGTTGGCGGGCCAGCCATTCCGCTACCGGTGCCTTTCGGCTCCGGAGCGGCGTATCGCCGGTCAGCCGCGCGCTCGTCGATTCCAGGCTGGCGCGCGCTTACGGGTTGCAGTAGCCGCAGCGCGCCGGTGGCGCGGCCTTGGGGCCTATGCGCGCATCCGGGGCCGCCGTGCGGCGCGCCGGCGATCACCATCAGCCCTTCAGAAGTAGCGAGTCTTGGCCGCTCAGCTTCGCTGAAGGTCATTGTCGGCCTGCCGCGTAGTCGGCGGCTGTAAGGTCAAGGATTCCAGTGCGCCCCCTGACCGTGCCTCATTCCCCATCCCTTTTGCTCTGGAGACGTTAAATGGCCAATCAAAAATTCCGGCTCGTGACCCGCAGTGATTTCGACGGACTCATCTGCGCGGTGCTGCTCAAAGAACTGGATTTGATCGATGACATCAAATTCGTTCATCCCAAGGACATGCAGGACGGGCTGGTCGAGATTTCCGACCGCGACATCACCACCAATCTGCCGTACGTAAGAGGGGTGCATCTGGCCTTCGATCACCATCTGAGCGAAACGGTGCGCAACGAAAAAATGGACAACCACATCATTCTGCCCGACGCGCCTTCGGCCGCCCGCGTGGTGTATGACTATTACGGCGGCGCCAGCCGCTTTCCCGCCAGCTGGAACGAGATGATGGCGGCGGTCGACAAAGGTGACTCGGCGCAGTTCAGCCGCGAGGAAATCCTCAATCCGCAGGACTGGGTGCTGATGAATTTCCTGATGGACGCGCGCACCGGGCTGGGCCGCTTCCGCGAGTTCACCATCTCCAACTACCAGCTGATGATGGAACTCATTGACCAGTGCCGAAATCACACGGTCGACCAAATTCTGGCGCTGGAATCAGTGCAGGAACGCGTGAAGCTGTTCCGCGAGCACGAAGAAGCCGCCAAGGCGCAAATCCAGCAGTGCGCCACGGTGCACGGCAAGCTGGTGGTGCTCGATCTGCGCAAGGAAGAGACGATTTACGCCGTGAATCGCTTCATGATTTACGCGATGTTCCCCGACACCAATATCTCCATCCACGTCATGTGGGGCATGAAGCAGCAGAACACGGTGTTTGCGATCGGCAAGTCGATTTTGAATCGCAGTTCGAAGACCAATGTGGGCGAACTCTGCCTGGCCTACGGCGGCGGCGGTCACCTCAATGCGGGCACCTGTCAGGTGGCGAACGAGACCAGCGACCAGTTACTGCAGGAAGTCATCGCGAAAATTAACGCCGACGGCTAGGCCCTCACGCGAGCCATCCCGGACCCTCGCCGGTCCGAGGTGGCTCGCCCAAGCTTTTCTCACGCCAGCGCGCGGCTCACCACCTCAAAGCTGTCTTTCGACAGGCCATCGGTTGCGCGAATCCGTTCCAACGCCGTCCGGGCGTGCTGCTGACGCCCGGTATCAAATTTTCTCCAGCGATCGAAAGCCCGCGCCATCCGCGCCGCGACCTGCGCGTTCATGCCGTCCAGCGCGATGATTTGCTCGGCCGCAAAAGCGTAGCCGCTGCCGTCGGCGGCGTTGAAGCCCACGTGATTACCGTGACAGAAGGCGCCAATCAGCGCGCGCACCTTGTTGGGATTGCGCAGATCAAACGCCGGGTGCGTTAGCAAACGTTTGACCTCCGCGAGCGTGCCCGGCAAGCGGGAGCTCGCCTGGGCTGAGAACCATTTGTCCACCACCAGTGGCTCGCCCTGCCAGCGGGTGTAGAACCATTCGAGGCCCGCCTCGCGCTCCGGACAATCGCAGTTGGCGAGCGCGAGCAGCGCCGCCATGCTGTCGGTCATGTTGTCCGCTTCGCGCAGTTGCTTGAGGCAGCGTTCGCGAATGTCCGGCGTTTCCAGTTCCATCAAATAGCCCAGCGCCAGATTGCGCAGCGCGCGGCGGCCGGCCGAGAGGGGGTCTGGACTGTAGGGGCCGCTGGTGGTGTAGGTGGCGAGTGCGGCTTCAAATTCTGTTTGCAGCTGGGTGGCGAGCACGCGGCGCAGGCCCATGCGGGCGGTGAGGATCGCCTCCGGGTCGACTTCCTCCAGCTGTTCGGCGATATAGGCGGCGCCCGGCAGGCTCAGCGCCTCGGCGGCAAACGCGGGGTCGCGGCTGGCGTCGGCCAGCACGCGCCGACAGGCGTTGATGATGGCCTCGCCATATTCCGGCGCGCGGCCGGCGCGAATCGCGGCCACCGCCTGCACAATCACCCGCATCGCCAGGCGCTGCCCGGCTTCCCAGCGATTGAACGGATCGCTGTCGTGCGCGGCCAGCACGGCGAGCGCGTCGTCCGGGTAATCAAACGCCAGCTCAACTGGCGCGGAAAACCCTCGCAGCAGCGAGGGCACCACGGCCTCGGCGACATCCTCAAACACAAAGCGCTGGCTGGCCTCGGTGAGCGATAGCACGCGGGCGTGGCCGCCAGCGTCGGTCTCGCCCGTCAGGCGCAGCGGCAGCTCGCGGCCCTGCTGATCGAGCAGACCCACGCTCACCGGGATGTGGAAGGGAAGTTTGTCGGGCTGCCCCGCGCTTGGCGGGCAGCTCTGGGTGAAGTCGAGCGTGTAGGTGCGGGCAGCGGGATCGTGGCTTGCGGAGACCGTCACCCGTGGCGTGCCGGCCTGTTCGTACCAGCGCTGGAATTGGCCAAGGTCGACGCTCCCGGCATCGGCCATCGCGGCGACGAAGTCTTCGGTACACACGGCCTGACCGTCGTGGCGCTTGAAATACAAATCCATGCCGCGCCGGAAGCCCTCAGCGCCCAGCAGCGTGTGGATCATGCGCACCACTTCCGCGCCCTTGTTGTAGACGGTGGCGGTGTAGAAGTTGCTGATCTCCATATAGGCCGACGGCCGCACCGGGTGCGCCATGGGACCGGCGTCTTCCGGGAACTGCGAAGCGCGCAAGCCTCGCACTTCCTGAATGCGCTGCACGGCGTGCGAATAGCGGTCACCGCCGTATTGCTGGTCTCGAAACACCGTGAGGCCTTCTTTGAGACTCAGCTGGAACCAGTCGCGGCAGGTCACGCGATTGCCGGTCCAGTTGTGGAAGTACTCATGCGCGACTACACGGTCGAGCATCATGTAGTCCGTATCGGTGGCGGTATCAGGCCGCGCCAGCACATAGCGCGTGTTGAAAATGTTAAGGCCCTTGTTCTCCATCGCGCCCATGTTGAAGTCGCCCACCGCGACAATCATGTAACGGTCCAGATCGAGTTCCAGCCCAAAGGTTTGCTCGTCCCAGCGCATGCTGGCTTCCAGCGCGTCGAGCGCAAAACCGCATTGATCGAGCTGGCCGGGCTCTACATAGACCATCAGCTTCACCGGCCGGCCCGAGGCGGTGTTGAGATCGCGCTCGATGTGCTCGAGTTTCGCCGCGACCATCGCGAACAGATAGGACGGTTTGGGAAACGGATCTTCCCAACGCGCAAAGTGGCGGCCGCTTGCCTCATCACCGCTCGCCACCAGATTGCCGTTCGAGAGCAGCACCGGCAAACGCGCGCGCTCGGCATGCACGGTGGTGGTGTAGCGCGCCATCACATCCGGCCGGTCGAGGAAGAAGGTGATGCGTCGGAAACCTTCCGCCTCGCACTGCGTGAAATAGCCGTCTTTCGAGCGATAAAGCCCCATGAGTTGGGTGTTTTGGTCGGGCTGGATGCGCACTGCCGTGTCGAGGGTGAAGCACGCAGGCGGGTTGATGATCATCAGTTGCGTGGCGCTCAGCTGATAGGCGTCGGCGGCCAGTGCGTGGCCATCGATGGCAACGCTCAGCAGTTCGAGGCTGTCGCCATCCAGCACCAGCGCGGCGGTGGTGTCGGTGGAGGCCGGGTTGCGAGTGATGAGCATCTTCGCCGCGACGCGGGCGTGGTCGTCGCGCAGATCAATATCCATGTCGATGCGCTCGACCAGAAACGGCGGCGGCGCGTAGTCGCGGAGATAAATGGTGTGGGGGGCGGCATTGCTCATAGGGGCCTCGTCATGCGAACGCGCGGCGGCGGGATGCCTGTTGCCGCTGGGGGTGGAGCCCGCATTTTGCGTTGCGAAAGCAGAAGTGACGAGGGGCGCGACGACGGCAGTTGAGCGTGCCGGAGGAGGGCGGAAGTCGCGGGCCGCGCGCAGTGGCGCGGCTCGCGACTGGTTCAAACGAACCTTAGCCCATGCGGTGCAGGGCGCAGAGCTTGTTGCCGTCCGGATCGCGCATATAGGCGAGATACAGCGGACCGAAGGCGCTTTCACGCACGCCCGGCGGATCTTCGCAGGTCACGCCGCCGTTGCTGCAGCCCGCGGTGTGCCAGGCATCCGCCTGAGCGGAGGAGTCGCAGGCAAAGCCGATGGTGCCGCCGTTGGCCGCCGTCGCCGGCTGGCCGTTGATCGGGGTGGTCACCAGAAAGAGGCTGTTGTTGTGCATGTAGATCAGACGGCCCTTGTCGTCGACGAAGCCGGGGTTCGCGCCCAGCGCGCCCAGCACCGCGTCGTAGAAGGTCTTGGACCGGGCAACGTCGTTACTGCCGATCATGATGTGCGAAAACATAGTCTGCTCCTCGTTATCGTTGGATAGATGCCCGCGTGTGGCGCCGGCGGCCGCGCTATGGTTTCTCAGGGCGGGGCGAAAAGCCAGCCTCGCCGCGCGCTGCCGCGCCGCAAAGGGTTCTATCCCGGACCTTCCACAGTAGAATCGTCGCGCTCAAAACCCGCCACCCCGGCAGGGGCTGGCTTAACGCATCTGACAAGAACTGAGAGAGTGCCAATGACTTCGCTGTTTTCCCCCCTGACTTTCAAGCGCGGGCCCGCCATGAAAAACCGCTTCATGCTGGCGCCGCTGACCAATCTGCAGAGCCACGAGGACGGCATCTGCTCCGAAGACGAATTTGTGTGGCTGACCAAGCGCGCTGAAGGCGGCTTCGGTTTGACCATGACCTGCGCGGCGCATGTGCAGGCAGAAGGCAAAGGATTTCCGGGCCAGCTTGGCATTTTCTCCGACGACCACCTGCCGGGCCTGACTCGTTTGGCCAAGACCATCAAAGCCAACGACAGCATCGCCGTGGTACAGCTCTATCACGGCGGCATGCGCTCGCCGAAAGACGTCATCGGCATGCAGCCGCTGTCCGCTTCCGACAACGCCAAGTGGGGCGCCCGCGCCATGACCACGGCAGAAGTCGAAGGCATGATCGAGGCGTTCATTGTTGCGGCCCAACGCGCCGAGCGTGCGGGTTTTGATGGCGTTGAACTGCACGGCGCCCACGGCTACATCCTGGCGCAGTTCCTGTCGCCGGGAATCAACCAGCGCACCGACCGTTTCGGCGGCTCGCTGGAAAATCGCTCCAGCATCATTTTTGAAATCATCGACGGCATCCGTCGCCGCTGCGGCAAGGACTTCGCCATTGGCGTGCGCCTGTCGCCCGAGCGCTTCGGCATGAAGCTCGACGAGGTGGTGCAGGTGGCCGCGCGCCTGCTGCGCGACGATTTGATCGAGTATCTCGATATGTCGATGTGGGACGTCTTCAAGATGCCGGCCGACGGCGCCGCCGACGGCAAAACCCTGCTGTCCTACTTCACCGAGCTCGACCGCAAGGGCGTGCGCCTCGGCGTGGCCGGCAAGTTGAACACCCCGGCCGAGTGCCAGCGCGCGCTGGACGCGGGTTGCGACTGGGTGATGCTGGGTCGCGCCGCGATCCTGCACCACGACTACCCGCAGCAGCTGGCCGCCAACAGCAACTTCACGCCGGTGAGCTTGCCGGCCTCGGCGGAGCACCTCAGCGCCGAAGGCTTGAGCCCCACGTTCATCAACTACATGAAGACGTGGAAAGGCTTCGTGAAAGATAACGACGGCTTCATCGACAACGAACTGATTCTGAATAGCTAAGCCCGTTGCGCGAGCGCCGGCGTCGCTCGGCGCCTGTGCTCTGTCCTCTGGATCTGGACACCCACACGTCGCGTCGGCGGTGGGTGTCAGGACTGCCTGCCAGGCGCGGCGCGCCGCCTTCTCCGCTTCGTGTTTGGCCGTGACGATTTCAATCGCGGCCCGCTGCTTTTCCACCAGATCGCCGCGTAATGCTTTCGCCCGTTCAATGGCGTTCAAGGTAGCCTGCGCCTGACCCTGATAACGTGGCATCACGTATTTCGCGATGAGCTCGTCGCTGCGCTGGGTGTCCTGCGTGTTGGCCCATTGGTGCGCGGGCGGCTGCCAGGCGAAAGCTTGGCATAAAACGGCGGATGGACTGCTAGCGCTGGGGCGCATGGCTTGATCCGCGCCGGTTCAGCTTTGGCTTGCGCGATTGGGCCGGGACAGCGACCGGTTGCGGCACACCAGGGTTGCTGAAACTTCCCAACGCGCATCGTGCGCGTATTCACCGAGAGATAGCGTCTTTGGGTGGGCCTCAAGCTTTGCGGCTGACTTCCAGTGTCTTCCCGTCGGAACCTAGGCGACTTCCGGCACCGATTTCATCGCCTCCGCGATGGCGGACGCGGGCAGTTCTACATCCACCATCTCCCCGCCCAGATATTTTTCGTACGCCGCCAAATCGAGATGTCCGTGCCCACACAGCGCGGTGAGAATCACCCGCGACTCACCGCTCTCACGGCACGCCAGCGCCTCGCGTATCGCGGCGGCGATGGCATGCGCCGGTTCGGGCGCCGGCACGATGCCTTCGCTGCGCGCGAACTGCACCGCGCCGGCGAAGCATTCGCTCTGCGAAATGGCGATCGCCTCAATCAGCCCCAATTCGTAGACGTGAGACACCAGCGGCGCCATGCCGTGGTAGCGCAGCCCGCCGGCGTGGATGGGCTCGGGGATGAAGCGATGACCGAGCGTGTGCATTTTCATCAACGGCGTAAGGCCTGCGGTGTCGCCGAAGTCGTAGCGGTACTCGCCTTTCGTGAGGCTGGGGCAGGCCGCGGGTTCCACGGCGCGAATCACGGCATTCAGGCGACCGGCGAGTTTTTCCCGCAAGAAAGGGAAAGTCAGCCCGCCGAAATTCGATCCGCCGCCGGTGCAGGCGACGATGAGGTCTGGCTGCTCGCCGATTTTGGCGAGCTGAAGCAAGGTTTCCTCGCCGATGATGCTCTGGTGCAAAAGCACATGGTTGAGCACGCTGCCCAGCGTGTAGCGGGCGTGCGGATCGGCGGCGGCTTCCATCACCGCCTCCGAAATAGCGATCCCGAGCGACCCGGGATGCTCGGGGTTGCTGGCCAGCAGTTCACGCCCGAAGGGCGTTATCTCAGACGGACTGGAGTAAACCTTGCCGCCCCAAATCTCCATCATCGTGCGGCGATAGGGTTTGGCCAGATACGAAGCCGCCACCTGCCAGATATCGCAGGAAAGCCCGAACTGGGCGCAGGCGAAAGCCAGCGAGCTGCCCCATTGGCCGGCACCGGTTTCCGTGGTGAGTCGACGCACGCCTTCTTGCGCGTTGTACCAGACCTGCGGCACCGCCGTGTTCGGCTTGTGCGAACCGGCGGGGCTCACGCCTTCGTACTTGTAGTAAATGCGCGCCGGCGTATCGAGCAGTTTCTCCAGCCGATGGGCGCGGAATAGCGGACTCGGTCGCCACAGACGATAGACGTCGAGCACGGGGCCCGGGATATCGATGTAACGCTCGGTGCTCATCTCCTGCGCGATGAGCGCGCGCGGAAAAATCGCCGCGAAATCTTCGGCAACTGCTGGCTGATGGGTACCGGGATGTAAGGGCGGCGGCGGGGGCACGGGCAGGTCCGGCACGAGGTTGTACCAGCGGGTGGGCATCTCACGCTCGTCGAGCAGGATTTTGGTGGGGGTGCTCATCGATAGACTCTCCGTAATACCGGTTGAGGCGGATGCCGCGGGCGATGATAGGGGGCGTCGGGAGCACTCCACAATGCAGAGGCTATCAGGGTGGGTCGGTGCTGATTGGTAGTTCATGGGTGTCCCCAATTGTCCGCCGAGCCAGAAGCCCGTTCGTGCTGAGCCCGTCGAAGCATGAACGGACCGCGCTCGAAGCGCCCCCACCTATCAGCACCCGCCGGCACTTCGCGACTCGACGCCCTTACGGCGGCATTGGGTGGGTATCCCTAATTTTCCGCCGGTGTTTTGCGCAAATCGGGCGAGCGCGGAAACCGGAAAGGACTTGTGCGCTGCGGGCATTTGGCCCGCCGTGCGCCGTCTGGGACTTGCTGCAGGAGGCCCGGATGACAATCTTGACCGACACGGGCTAGCATCCGGGGGCGCGGTGCTGCGTGAAAGGAGCTTTAAGGATGGCCGTCCTGCGGCAAGTCGATTTTCCGTTTGCCGGGCCTTTCGGCACGGATACGAGCGCCGCGCTGGGGCGATCCGGCGCAGCACATTGCCAGCGAGTCCGGGTTGAAGTGGAAAATCTGGACCGGGAACGAGGCCCAGCAGACTGCGAGCGGGGTTTACCTGTTGAGCGATCGGGCGAGCGCAGGAGTCTATCTGGCGACGCATCGCGTGCGACTTGTCAGCTTAGGAATTGAGAACATCCGCGCCATGATTTTTGACGTGAACCCCGACCTCACGGGCATCACCCGCGGCCCTGCAGATTAAGCCGTGGCCAACGTGAGCGCCCAGGCTGGATCGGCAATCCGTCGTTACGTCCTCGGCGTGCTGCTGGTGGTCTACACCTTCAATTTCATCGACCGCCAAATCCTGTCGATTCTCATGGAATCGATAAAGCGCGATCTGCAGCTGTCCGACCAATCGCTGGGCTTTCTGTCCGGTTTTGCATTCGCCGCCTTCTACGCCACGCTGGGCATTCCAATGGCGCTGTGGGCCGACCGCGGAAATCGCCGCAATCTCATTTCAATCTCGCTGGCGCTGTGGAGCGCAATGACTGCGGCCTGTGGTCTGGCCCAAAACTTTACGCATCTGGCGCTGGCGCGGATCGGGGTGGGCATCGGCGAGGCCGGCTGCAGTCCGCCGTCGCACGCGATTATTTCGGATTACTTTCATCCGCGTGAGCGGGCGACGGCGCTCGGCATTTACGCGCTGGGCATTCCCTTTGGCGTGATGTTCGGACTGTTCCTCGGCGGCTGGATAAACGAGGTGTTCGGGTGGCGCAAGGCGTTTTTCCTGCTCGGCCTGCCGGGCATTGCGCTGGCTGTGGTCGTGCGGATGACGGTGCCGGAACCGCAGCGCGGCCTGTCCGACGCCCGCGTCGATCACGGCGAGCGACCGAGCTTCGGCGAAACCCTGCGTTTTCTGCGGCGACGGCCCGCCTTCATGCATTTGTCCTTCGGTGCCGGGCTGGCCTGTTTTCTGGGGTATGGGCTCATCACCTGGCTGCCGGCGTTTCTCATCCGCAGCCACGGTCTCAAGACCGGCGAGATTGGTCTGTGGCTGGGCCTGCTGATGGGCGTGGTGGGCGGCATCGCGATGTTCTCGGGCGGCGTGCTGGCCGACCGCCTTGGCCGCCGCGATATCCGCTGGAGCGCGTGGATGGTGGCGGTGGCTTTTCTGGTCGCAATTCCCTTCAGCGCGGTCGCCTTTCTGGTCGATTCGCCGGTGCTGGCCATGCTGTGCCTCATTCCATCCACCGTTGCCGCCAACTTCTGGCAGGCCAGCACCTTGGCGCACGCGCAAGGGCTGGTGCGACTTCGCATGCGGGCGATGGCCTCTGCCATCTTGCTGCTGATCGCCAACATCATCGGGCTGGGCGCAGGACCGTGGGCGATCGGTGCGGTGTCGGATGCCTTGGCGCCGCGCTTCGGCCCCGACAGCCTGCGGTACAGCCTGTTGGGGTTCGGCGCACTGGGCGTGTGGGTGGCCTGGCATTTCTGGCAGGGCGGCAAGCATCTCGAGCGTGACCTTGGCCGCGCCGACGCCCCGGCCTAGCTTGCCGGCTGGTGGTTAATGCCGCGGCTGCGGCGTCCTTCACTTTGGAGATTCCCATGATTAGCGTTCATCAGCTTGGCCTTGCTTATGTCAAAGCCACGCGCTTCTTAAGCCCCCAACGCGTGGCGATCGACCTTGGCGGGATTCGTCACGATCGTTTGTTCGCGCTGGTTGAGGCCGACGGCAAGTTCATCAATTCAGATAGTCATGCGGGGAGCATTCCGCTGCAGTTTGATTACGCAGCAGACGTCGAGCGTTTCACCCTGCACCTGCCGGATGGGCGCCAGCTTGAAGGCCCGGCCCTTGCCGACGGCGCCACGTGGGCAATCGACCACTACGGTCTGCGCCAGATCGAGGTGCAGGAAGTGGGCGGCCCATGGGCGGCTGCGCTCACCGAGTACGTCGGTCGGCCGTTGCGGCTGGTGCGCTGTTTAAGCAGCGGCGGCGCGATCGACGTTTTCCCGATCACCTTTACGACCACGGGGTCTTTGCGCCAGTTGGCGCGCGAGGTGGGCGCGGCGGTCGATGCCACGCGCTTCCGCGCCGGGATGGTGCTGGATTACCCGGAGCCCTATGCCGAAGATGCCTGGGACGGCCGGCACCTGCGCATAGGCACGGTGCTGCTGCGCGTGCGCACCGCCGTGCCCCGTTGCGGCGTGATTGGCCTTAATCCGGCCAGTGGCGTGCGCGATCAGGACGTGATGCGCAGCCTCATCCTCACCCGCCCGAAAACCGGCCTGCCCGACGGTCTCCTGCCTGGCTACGCCACGCCGGGTTTTGCGACCTATGCGGAAGTGCTGGAACCGGGGGAGGTGGCGGTGGGGGCTGCGGTGGAACTGTTGCCGTAGAACGCAGCAAATCACCGAGGTGATGCACGCAAGCTAGCGCTTGCTGCGTGTGTAAATGGAGGCGCCATTGCGGCGCCTCCTGTCTAACTTCAAACCTGCCCTCAGCCCAGATTACCCAGCAGTCCGTTGAGCTCCTGAATCTTCAGTTCGCCTTCGCGGGTCTGGCCGCCGACCTCGAGGAATTTCTTCATGTTGCGCTGGCCGCTCTCCGTGCGACAGAGCTGCTGGAACAGATAGCTCTCGTCGCGCAGGCCTTCCGCCAGCGGCTTGTCGCAGGAGTTGATGGCCTGCTTGGTCAGGCGCACGGCTTCTTCCGGGAAAGAGGCGATGCGGTTAGCCAGCCACTCGACATACGGTCCGGCCTGACCGGGCTCGAAGGCGCGGTTGAGATAGCCCCAGCGCTCGGCGGTGTCGGCATCCATGTCGATCCCGCCCATGATCACTTCCATCGCGCGGTTGCGGCCGATGATGCGGGGCATGCGCTGCGTGCCGGTGCCGCCGGGCAGGATGCCAAGGGGCACTTCCATTTGGTTCACAAAGGTCTTGCCGCGCACGCCGAAGCGCATGTCGAAAGACATGGCGAGTTCCGAGCCGCCGCCGCCCACGCGGCCTTCGATTTGGGCGATCGTGACTTTGTTCATCAAGCGATAGCGCTCGCACATGTCGTGGTAAAACGCGTTGGCGTAGTCCTCGTGTTTCGCCTCGCCTTCGATCGGGAATTCGAGAATCGACGACACGTCGAAGTGCGCGATAAAAAATTCCGGGTTGGCGCTGCGGAGCACGAACACCAGCAGGTTGTCGTCTGCCTCAAGCTCGAGCGACAGACGCAGCAGATCTTCAAACAGCGGCGGGGTGATCACGTTCACCGGCGGGTTGTTGATGGTGGCGTAGGCCACCCGTCCGCGCACCTGTACCGACAGGGTTTGGTAGTTCTCGTAGGCCATGGTTTCCTCCCTCATGTGCCGGCCTTGGCCGGATGTTCTGGCAGCCGTTGGTTTCGTTCTTTCACTGGTGCCGGGAAGTTCGCTGGGACGCTAATGGTCTGCGGCACCGATGGCGCGCTCGTTGGCGCGCGGTGTGAGCGTACAGGAAATTCCAGCGGCGCCATGCCAAACGGTATGCCGGTCAGCCATGCGCCGAAGCGGTTGCCGCGCGGCGTGCGGAAGGCCGTGCGGTGCGTGCATTCGTGAAATGGCGCGAAGAGCCCGCTCCACACCCAGGCCAGCGCCACGGCCAGTGGCAAGGCAAGCCAGACTTGGGTCGCGTGCCTGGCCAGCAAGACCATCAAGCACAGGAACGCCGCGAAATGCAGCGTGAGCCGCAAGGCCGATGGCCAGGTGCGGCGGACAAGCAGAGGTCGCAGCGCGGTGGGTG
>Ga0114967_10001498_pt1 | contig 19511 bp, 13 predicted proteins | sample M_130628_MF_Meta_FD_92639 | JGI IMG/M metagenome (GOLD analysis project Ga0114967, IMG submission 92639) | Freshwater microbial communities from Lake Montjoie, Canada to study carbon cycling - M_130628_MF_MetaG | ecosystem: Environmental > Aquatic > Freshwater > Lake | place: Lake Montjoie... | reverse complement strand
GGCGCGCACCGCTGCCACCAGTCCGTCGGCCGCGCTGGCCCACCAGCTGCGCCGCTCCAGCCAGCGGCATGTTTGGTCAACCCTGCTCGACGCCCGCGACTGGCCCTCTTACATCTTTGCGGCTCTGGCTGCCCTGCTGCTGATCTATCTGCCGCTGCACTTCTACCGGCTCCACCGGCATGCAGCGATGCTCACCAGCGTGATCAACTCGATCGCCAAGGGAGATCCCGACATCCGTCTGGTGCTCGATCTGGTGGAGAACGATCCCCTCACCAACTGGCAACCGATTGCGATCACCGACACCACCACGCCAACGCCGATCGATTTCACCGGCGTCGATATTCTCTCCTACAGCCGGATCATCGATCTGCGCAGCCGGAAAGGGGGCGTGCATGCAAACGGAAGTCCGCAGCATGTGCACCTGCGGGATCGGCTGGTGATCCGGTTCCCCGAGGGCTCGGCCGCGGGACGCAGGTTGGTTTTCCGCACGCTTCAGCCGATGGAGGACGTCAGTTACAGCCAGCCCAAAAGCCCGTTCCCGATCGAGGTTCGCCGGGTGACCGAGCGGAGCGCCGCCGGGGAGACGGCACCGTTTTTTGAATTGCACTGCGATCTCACCCATGCACCGATCAACGAACTGATCACGCTCGAGATGGCCACAGTGCTGCGCTATTCTTCCCTGCCGCCAGACCGGCTGCCGCTGAAAATCGATTTCCCTGCCGACCTGCTCACCGTCTGGATGCTGTTCCCCGAGGATCATCCCTACCGCACCTACCAGCTCCTGCGCTACCCCTTCGATGATCCGGCAGCCAGCGAGCCGCTGGTCTCCCGCTACACGATCGACCATCCCTACGGCCAGCTGATCGGCTGGTCGGTTCTCGAACCCCGCGAGAAAACGGTCTACGAATGCCGTTGGACTTCGCAGTGAGGCTGTTCGCTCATTCCGTAGGCTGAAAGGCGGACGGTTGTTTCACGCTGCCCTGCGGCGGTGGTTCCTCGTCGTTTGCTTCCTCCCCCAGAATCTTCTTCCTGAGCCGTTCGACATACCCATTGGCACGATTGACCGCATGCGGATCCCGGGTCGGCATCGTGCGGATGAATTCCAGTAGCGGAGCTGCCCGCTCCCCCAGAACATCGATCGCGTTCATCGCGAGGATGCCGGCGTAGGCGCTTGAATGGGTGGGATCGGCAGCTTCCGCAAGGGCGGCCAGCCCGGCGGCTGCATCGGCAGCATTTCCATACCGAACGAGGGCTTCGGCGGCAGGAATCCGTACGCTGAAAGCGCTGTCGGCAAGCGCCGGGAGCAGGTCGTCATGCAGCGCCGCCACGGCAGCCTCGCCCCGCACCAGCGCGCCAACAGCACCCCAAAAACGTACGCCGCTGTCGCCATCATGCAAAAACTGCCGCAGCTGTTCATCTGAGCCAGATTCCGGCCGCGTGGCCATCTCGGCCGCGGCGAAGATGCGGGCAAGTGGATAGGCAGAGTCGCTGGCGAGGGCCGTGCGGGGAGCGTTCTCGCCGCTGCGGGCATGGACCTCCGCCTCGGTGAGATATCCGGTGTCTCGGAAGCCAGCTGCAGCGTTCTGCTGAGCATGGCGGAGTTTCAGCAGAATCTCCTCGTGCGCGGGGGAGCCGGCGAGATTCACCGTTTCGTCGGGGTCGGTCTGGAGGTCGTAAAATTCCTCCGGGGCTTTGGGCTCCTGCCAGAAAATCGCTTGGGCAGCGGTCGTATTTCCCGACTCAAACAGCCGCCGCCAGACCTGCGTGGTGGGAAGCAGAAACTGCGTGTTGACATGCTGCCCCTGCGAGCGGTGCGGCATGAAATTGCGCAGATAGACGTAGCGGCCGTCGGTCACCGATCGCACCAGATCGTAGCGCTCATCCATGCGGCCCCGGAAGCCATACACAAAAGGCTGCGGCTCGGTTTGAAACGGGCCGGCAAAGGCTTTCCCCTGCATGGTGGTGGACGGCTCGCTGCCCGCCACACTCAGCAGCGTGGGGGCGAAATCGACGAAGCTCACGAGCCGGGCGGTCTCTCCGCCGGGTGCGTATTCGCGCGGGGCCAGATGGCGCCACTTGGGCGGAAAGAAGACCACCAGCGGCACCTGCAGGCCGGAATTGCTCGGCCAGCGTTTGCTGCGCGGCAGGCCGGGGCCATGGTCGGCAAAATAAAACAGAATTGTGTTCTCGGCGAGGCCGGCGGCCTCCAGTTCGGCGATTCTTTCCCCCGCCTCCGCATCGGCGGCGCTCACCTGATCGTAGTACTGCGCCCAGTCGCGCCGCACTTCAGGGGTGTCGGGGTGATAGGCCGGCACCCGCACTTCTGCCGGATCGGTGACGGGGGGCTCCCCCCGCGGCCGCAGCTTTCCCTCGTGGCTGGCGGAGGAATTGAACACCGCAAAGAAGGGCATGTCGGCCGGCCGGTTTCGCCAATGGGCTTTGCCCGAGGACTCATCCCAAATCTTCCCCGGCGTGATGAGGTTGTAGTCTTCCTTGGAGTTGTTGGTGCAGTAGTACCCCAACTCCCGCAACTGCTCCGGGAGCAGCTTCATACCGGCCGGCAGCGCCACCTGACTGCGCATATGCTCGGCACCGAGCGATGTGGCCAGCATGCCACTGATGAGTGTGGTGCGGGCCGGGGCACAGACCGGGGCATTTGACCAGGCATGGCGAAACAGCATGCCCCGCGCGGCGAGGGCATCGACATGCGGCGTGCGGGCCAGCCGATCGCCATAGCAGCCCATCTGCGGCCCGTGATCCTCGCTGGTGATCCAGAGGATGTTCGGTTTTTCGGCCGCGAGCACCGGGGCCGGGCCGAGGGCACCCACGATCAGCAGGAGCAGCAGCAGGAGCCTGTGCACCCCTGGCACCATCCCCACGAGTCGTCTGATGAATGGCATCGAGAGGGGCTCCCCGGTAGCAGGCTTGACTCGCAACGGTTACAATGTGCAGAGGGGAACGATAGCACTGGCGATCATACTGTTTCGCGCCAGAGCTGCCGGCTTCACCGCTGAAGACATTCCCTTCAGGACATTCGCTCCGCTCTCTCCCGAGGCCCATCATGCTCCGCCATTGGCTGCTCTTCTCCATCTGTGCCTGCCTCGTGATGGCGGCACTCGCTCCGGAACAGGCTGCCGCGCAGGCCACGGCCCAACGCGGGGGCTGGCTGGGGGGCAGGGGACTGGGCATCTCGGCGGCCCAACTGGTGGTTCAGGAACCGGTTCAAAAGGAACTGGGCCTCAGCAGCGAGCAAACCACCAAGCTGGCCGATCTACCCAAGGGGGAGGCCAACCAGCGGGGATTCCGCGATATGTCGGAAGAGGAACGCCGGCAGGCGATGGACACGCGGGCCAAGCTTGTGGCGGAGCAGGACAAAGCCTTGGCCGGAATTCTCGATGAAAAGCAGTTGGCCAGGCTCACGCAGATCAAGATGCAGGCCGTCGGCGCCCGGGCCCTGCTCGAGGAAGATGTGGCCACGAAGATGAAGATGACGCCGGAGCAATCTGAGAAGCTCCAGGCTGGGCTGCAGGAGATCATGCAGGCCGCCCGGGGCGGCGGCGGTGGCCCAGCTCAATGGCGCCAGCAGGCGCTGGAGAAGGTGGCGGAGATTCTCACTCCAGAGCAGAAAGCAGAGTTCAAAACGCTGCAGGGCCCGGAGTTTGACCTCTCCAAACTCGAACTCGGCATGGGCGGCCGCCGCGGCCAATGAGCCGGCGCCATCCCTGCCATGGCCGAGGCTAATCGAGCGGAATCAGCACGCTCAGATCGTCGTCGTCCTCGAAGGGATCGAAGTCGCCGTCAAACGGTCCAAAGACCTCCGGACGCCGGCTGGAGACTGGGTGGGACACGGAAAATGTCGCAGTGAAAGGCATGGTGGGTGCGTTTCGATGCCCGAGATGGTTTGGCTCCGGCAGCTCGCATCAGGCCTGCGGCCGAGCGATTCCGGTACCTCCAATCAACCCACGCGACGGCTCAGAATCAAATCCCCTTTATTTCGGCCGAAAACAGGGTTTTTAGGCGCCATTTCCGCCCCGCACTCCGCCTCCCAAAACCCCCCTTTTAAGTGATATCTGGTTCTGGGGATCGGTCGCGGAACTGGCGCCCGTGGCAGGGGCGTTTGAGCCCGCATCGTTTCGGCGCGGTCTTCCCTATACTGTTCGCTCTATGCGGGTGGCCTCCGCGCGGCGACCACCCATCACCTCTGTTCCCCCATCCACCGAGAGAAGCACAGCCGTTTTTCATGGCCACCAACACCCCCGCCAGCACCGCCCCTGCCGTTCCTGCCGATCCCTGGTTTCAAGACCGGTTTGCCGCCCGAATTGGCGGCGCCAACTATGGCAAGGGCACGGCGATCTACAAGTTCGAACTGATCAAACGGGCCAAGCGCAAGGCGATAGCTGACCATCCCGAGCGGCGGTTGCTCGATTTTGGCATCGGCGAAAACGATGAAATGGCCCCGGCGAGCGTGCGGGCGGTGATGCGGCGGGAGATCGACCGGCCGGAGAACCGGGGCTATGCCGACAACGGCATCGCCGAGTTCAAAACGGCGGTGGCGGCCTTCATGGCGCGGGAGTTTGGTGTCGAACTCGATCCCGTCACCGAGGTCAACCACTGCATCGGCTCCAAAACGGCCTATGCGATGCTCCCGGCGGCCTTCATCAATCCTGGCGATGTCACGCTGATGACGGTGCCCGGCTATCCGGTGGCAGGCACCGCCACCGGCTGGTTTGGCGGCACGGTCCACAAGCTGCCTCTCCTGCCCGAAAACAACTTCTTCCCCGATCTCGACGGCATTCCGGCCGAGGTGCTCGCCCGCACCAAGCTTCTGGTGCTGTGCTATCCCAACAGCCCCACCGGCAAGGCGGCCACGCGGGAATTCTACGAGAAAGTTATTCATTTTGCCCGGCAGCACCGGATCATTGTGGTGCAGGATGCCGCGCATATCATGCTCTCCTACGACGATCAGCCGCTTTCGTTTCTATCGGTTCCGGGAGCCAAGGAAGTGGGCATCGAAGTGCATTCGATGTCGAAGGGCTTCCACATGATCGGCTGGCGGCTCGGCTGGGTATGCGGCCACGAAAAACTGGTGCGGGCCTTCGCCGACATCAAAGACAACAGCGATTCGGGGCAGTTCATGGCGATCCAGAAGGCGGGAGCGGCGGCGCTTGCCGACCCCTCGATTCCCCGGCTGGTGCGCGAAAAATACCGGCGCCGCTTGGAAAAACTCGTCGGCGTGCTCCACGCCTGCGGGTTTGAGTGCGAAATGCCCGGTGGCACTTACTTCCTCTACACAAAAAGCCCCAAGGGAGCAGGGGACCGGACATTTGCCACAGCTCAGGACGCCAGCCAATTCCTGATCCACGAGCTCTCGATGTCGACCGTGCCGTGGGACGACTGCGGGGCCTATCTGCGGTTCTCGGCCACCTACGAGGCGGAGGACGAGGCTGCAGAGGATGACCTGATGGCCGAGACCCATGCCCGGCTCTCGCGGGCCAGACTCAAATTTTGAAGCGGCCATACTGCTCGTCCCCCTTGCTGCCAGGATGCCTGTCTGATGCGTGCGTTCCGTTGGGTTGGAGTTTTCGTGGTGGCTCTGGTGCTCCCCGGCCTGCTAGTGTCTCTGACCGGCTGCGGCGGGAGCACACCCAAGAAACCCGCCCTCACCAACCTGCAGCGGTTGGAAAAAGCAGCGGCGGAAAAAACGCCCGACCGGCAGGCGGCGGCCTATCTCAAGGCGGCCCGGGCGCAACTGGCAGCGGGGGATAAATCGGGGGCTTCTGCCTCGGTCCGCGAAGCGCTCGAGAGCCTCCAGAAAGAGACCGATGCCACGCTGACGGCGCCCCGCCTGGTGGAGGCGGCTCGATTTCTGGCCGAATGCGGTGAGAAGAAGCCGGCTCGCGAAGCCCTGCAGAAGGGGGTGGCCGCCGCCGCAACGCTCGCCGACCCGCTCCGCAAGGCGAAGGTGCTGGCCGAGGCCGGCACGATCGCCGCCGCGAAGGGGGAGGGGCTGGCCGATGCCAAGCTGGGGCGGGAGATTTTGGGGGCGGCCACGGCCGCAGCCGATACGGTTGAGCCCCGGTTCCGGGCTGAGGCACTCTCGACGGTCGCCTTGGGGTGCATCGGGGCCGGGCAGAACGATACGGCAGCCGACCTCACCTCCCGACTCGAAGCAACGGCCCGCGCTCAAGACGATCCCCGGTCCCGCGCCGAGGCGCTGGCCGCCGCCGCCACCGTCCGCAGCCGCTTGGGCGCCGGAGACGCGGCCCAAAGCCTGCTGGCGGAGGCCGCCGCCTCAGCCAAGAGCGTGGAGCGGGCGGAGAGCCGGGCCTATGCCTGGCTGGCGGTAGGGCAGGCTACGAGAGCCGCGGGCGATCTGGCCACGGCTGTGGAACAGCTCAAGGAAGCCGATAAAGCGGCCCACAAGGTCGCCGATCAAACGCAGCAGCAGCAGCTGGTCGACACGGTGCGGGCCGCCCAGATCGCGGCTGAAAAAGCATTGGAAAAACAGCGGTAATAGACTGGCCGGACGTTCGCCGCCCTTTCGCAGCCCATCAATGCGACCGCGCGGTGCCGTAGCGCTCGGCGAGAAAATCTTCGATCTTCTCCGGCCCGGAGACAAACGCCCGCCCGTTGAACTCGGGCAGGCCTGAGGGGCGGTCGCCCGCCGGCAAAACCAGCACCGGACAGGATTGGTTTTCTTCCCCCACCAGCGCCACCACCTCCGGCCGCGGGCGCGGGGCATCGACGAGCCTGACATCAAGCGCTGCGGCCATCTCCGGGTAGTAGTAGAGCAAGCCGGCGATCGTGGCACACTCCGGGCAATAGGCTCCGCCCGGCTCCTGTTTCGCATTGGAAAAGCCGGCGCGGAGGAGAAACAGGATCGGCTTGGCGGCAGCGGACATAAACGACTTCTCCGAGTGTGCGGTGTTGCTCAGACTCACTTTCTACCATGAACGGCCACCCAAGCAGGCAGGTCGGCATTGAGCGCCTGCACCACCCAATCGCGATAACGCCATGTGCTGGCGATCGCTTTGGCATCAAAGCCACCGTGCACATCGCTGTAGCGGGCCACGTCGAGCCAATGGCGTGCCCAGCGCTCGCCATACGCCTCAGAGGCCAGCAGCACATCGACCACCTTGGCAAACGCGTCGGGGGATTCGTCGGCCAGAAACGCTGCCACCTCTTCGGGAGTCGGGGGCAACCCGGTCAGGTCGAGCGCGGCCCGCCGGATCAACAGGTACTTCTCGGCCGGCGGATTGGGAGCCAGGCCCAGAAAGCCAGGCGCTCATAATCATACCCGCGGCGAAATCCCCGCCTCCCACCCAACCGCTGCAATCTGCATATGCAAATTGCAAAATGCGCCACCTAATCCCCAGCAGGAGGCTCTCGACGGCTGACACGAGAGCCTGTTTTTGTCCTCCAGCTGCCCGTGGAAAAAGTCTTCCAGGCACCTCTGGATTGAAGACAGTCCACTCGGTCGACCGGTGGAAAAGCCGAGATTTTTCCATGGTCGACGGGCATCTCATCCAGCGAAGCCGCACTTTATCCACAGCCTGCTAGCAGTTTATTTGTGTTTGGCACGACACATGCAGTCCCAAGGTGCAGTGAAACGTGACTGAAGCTTGCGGGGAACCCCGACTGCGTGGCGCGGTGGGGGGAGGATGCCCGGGGGCCGCACGAGGGAGACGCAACAATGGTTTGGGCTACAACAACGCCGGGGGTTTTCGATTTACGGCAGCCGCTTCGCGATGCCGGGAATGCATCCGATGAAGCGCTGATGGAGCGGCTGCGCTCCAGCGTGGACGAACCGGCGTTTGAGGAGCTTGTCTACCGCTACCAGCAGGAACTCTGCGGGTATCTGCGCCGGTATCTCGGGAATGCCGAGATGGCCGAGGATGTCTGCCAAGACACCTTTCTCCGCGTCCACCTCCATCGCGACTCATTTACCGAGGGAAAACGGTTTCGCCCCTGGCTCTACGCGATCGCCACCCATCAGGCAATCGATGCCTGCCGCAGCTCCCGCCGCCACAAAATGCAACACTTGGATGTGGTTCTGGGCGGCGGCGCCAACGATGCGACTCTCCTTGACCTCTGCGCTGGGTCGGATGAAACCGCCACCGAACAGGCAGAGCGCACGGAAACCCGGGAGTGGGTCACCGCCGCCGTCGCGGCGCTCCCCGAACCGATGCAGGCTCCCCTCAACCTCGTCTATATCCGCGGGCTCAAGTATCGGGAGGTGGCTGAGGAACTCGGGCTGCCGCTGGGCACCGTGAAAAGCCGGCTCCACGCAGCACTTCACAAACTCCACCATTCCTGGACTGCCAGCGAGGTGGGGTGAGATGCTCAGGCTGCCCGCCAGCCGCGTCAGCGTTTACCGGCCGACACCACCTTGAGTGCAACAAGCGCCCGCGTGCGGGCTTCGGCATGGTTGACGATCGGTTCGGAATAGTCGCGTCCGATGCACACGCCGGCCCGCTCCAAATCCAGCGGCCTGCCTGCGGCCGGCTCATGGATATCGGCAGCGGAGAGCTTTCCAAGCTCCGGCACATACCGCTTGATATAGAGCCCGTCGGGATCGAATTTTTTACTTTGGCTCGTCGGATTGAAGATCCGGAAATAGGGGGCCGCGTCGGCGCCACATCCGGCCGCCCACTGCCAGCCGAGCGTGTTGGCGGCCAGATCGGCATCGAGGAGAGTGTCCCAAAACCAGCGGGCCCCTTCCTGCCAGGAGATGCGCAGATCCTTGACCAGAAAACTGGCCACGATCATGCGCACCCGGTTGTGCATCCAGCCGGTCTCCCACAACTGCCGCATCCCGGCATCGACCACCGGATATCCCGTCCGCCCCCGCTGCCACGCCCGCAGCCCCACCGGATCATCCACCCAGGGAAAGCGGGAGTAATCGGCCCGCAGCGGCTGCGCGGGGGTGTGCGGAAAGTGGAAGAGGAGGTGCGTGGCGAATTCCCGCCAGCCAATCTCGCGCAGAAAAACCTCTGCGCTGCCGACCAGATCCTTGGCCGGCCGGCCGCCGGCCCCGGCCCGCACCGCATGCCAGATTCGCCGTGGCGAGATCTCGCCATAGTGGAGGTGGGGGCTTAAGGCGCTTGTGCCCGTTTGATCGGGCCGGTCGCGCGCGGTGCCATAGGTGGCAATTGGCCCACTCACAAACTGCTCCAGCCGCTGCCGGGCCTCCGCTTCCCCCGGCCTCCAGAGGCTGCGCATGCTTCCAGCCCAGTCGATCTGCGGCAGAAGATCAAGCTCGCCTAGCGCCACCGAAGCCGCCGCCGCCCGCTTGGCCGCTGGCAGCGTCGCCAGCCGGCTGGGGGCAGCCACAGGCTCTGCCGGCTCGGGCCGGGCCAACAGACTGCGCCAAAACGGAGTGAAAACCTGATAGGGCTTTCCCTCCTTCGTGGCCACCTGCTGCGGCTCAAACAACAGGCTCCCGTTGAAGCTCTCGACCTGCAGGCCGTCGGTCAGAAGTGACTGTTTGATCTGCGTGTCGCGTTTGATGACAGCCGGCTCATAACGCCGGTTCCACGCCACATGAGTCGCCGACACCTCGCTGGCCAGTGCCCGCAGGGCGGCCAGACTCGGGCCGCGCCGGATCAGCAGTGGCGCACCTGCCGCAGCCAACTGCTTCGCGATGCTTTCAAGCGCCTCATGCAGCCACCAGCGCGAGGCGGCTCCCGGCTCCCATGGCGACTCTTCCCCAGGCTCCCAGATGAAGACCGGCACCACGGCGCCACGGGCAGCTGCAGCAGCAAGCGCCGGGTTGTCATCGAGCCGCAGATCGTGACGAAACCAGACAATCGTGACCGGGGGCATGGGCTGTTCCTTCCTCGCAGGAGATCCTTGTGCCCCGGCAGTGTAGCGAGACGGAGGGCCATGGATGGCTTTTTCCACAGCCAAGATCCATCGCAGGATGCGATGCTCGTCGACCGTGGAAACCCTTGGCGTTTCCACCGGTCGACGCCTTGGAAAAAGGCCATGGATGGCTTTTTCCAATAAAATTCAGATCAGATCGCGCACCACATGGCCGTGCACATCGGTGAGGCGGAAGTCGCGGCCCTGCGCGCGGATCGTGAGCTTGGTGTGGTCGATTCCCAACTGGTGCAGGAGCGTGGCATGGAGATCGTGCACCGTGACCGGATTCTCCACGACTCCGTAGCCGAGTTCGTCGGTGGCGCCATAGGTAATGCCCCCCTTGATGCCGCCGCCGGCCAGCCAGATCGAAAAGGCCTTCATGTGGTGGTCGCGGCCATCCCCCTGCGCCATCGGCGTGCGGCCGAATTCGGTGCCAAACACAACGAGCGTTTCGTCGAGCATGCCACGCCGGGCCAGATCCTCCACCAGCGCCGCCGCGCCGCGATCAACCTCCGCCGCCGTGCCCTGCACGTGCTGTTTGACACCCCCGTGGTGATCCCAGTCGCGGTGGTAGAGCTGGATGAAACGCACTCCCCGTTCGGCCAGCCGACGCGCCAACAGACAGTTGGCGGCAAAGGAGCCATCGCCCCCCTGCGTGCCATAGAGATCAAAGGTGCTCTGCGGCTCGTCGGAAAGGTCGACCAGCTCCGGCACGCTCGACTGCATCTGGAAGGCCAGTTCATACTGCGCGAGCCTGGCGGCGATCTCCGGATCGTTGGCCCACTCTCCCCGCAAGGTGTCGAGCCGGGTCACCGCATCGACCACATCGCGTTGCCGGGCCGGCGCCACGCCGGGAGGCGACTTCACGTAAAAGACCGGATCGCCCTGCGAGCGGAAAGACACTCCCTGAAATCGGCTCGGCAGCAGGCCCGAATGCCACTGCCGGCTGGCGATCGGCTGTTTCTGGCCAAAGTTTCCGGTGCTGACCATCACGACAAATCCGGGCAGGTTCTGAGCATCGCTGCCGAGGCCATACCAGAGCCAGCTGCCGGCCGCCGGCCGGCCGGAGATCATCGATCCGGTATTCATGAAGGTGTGGGCTGGATCGTGGTTGATCGCCTCGGTGTGCATCGACCGCACGATCGCGATTCGATCGGCGATCCGCGCCGAGATTTCCGGAAAGATCGTGCCGATCTCCTGACCGCTTTGCCCCACGCGGCGGAAGGGATGCTGAGGGGCCAGGCAGGTGAGCTTGGAGCCTTGCAGCTGCGCGATCTGCTGGCCGGCGGTGAAGCTCTCGGGCATCGGCTGGCCATGCATCTCCGCCAGCTTCGGCTTGTGGTCGAACGTGTCGAGATGCGTCATGCCGCCGGCCATGTAGAGCCAGATCACCCGCTTCGCCTTCGGGGGCACATGAAACGCCCGGATCGCGCCGGGCCATACGCCAGCCGCCGAGCCGTCTGCCTGCGCCGCCGCACCACCACCGGCCAGCGCACCCACAGCCAGCGCACCCAGCCCGCCGGCAGCATCAGACAGCAGCCCGCGGCGCGAGAGGAGAGGGGAATGGGGCGTGGGCATGATGGAACCTGTTATGAGCGAGGATTTTTGTCTGCAGCCGTCAGGGGCTTGCAGAAACGGATTATAGCTCCGTGAGCCCCCACGCTCGCTCCAGCACAATGGCCGAATATCCTGAGGCGATCCTCAGCGGACAAGCGGCAGTTCGACAGCCCGTGTGTCGGCCACGGCTTGAGGATCGCGTGACTTTTCACTCCCGGCCGTGGAAATGGGATAGACGCGGGCCGTCGCGAGATCGACGCCACTGGCGCTGGCCACAGCTTCGGGATAATCCTGCGCCTGCGACCAGCCCCACTTCGTCTTCTCCAGTCGCCTGCCGGCAAACTCCGGCGAGTCATGGAGCTCACCGTCCTGAAACGGCCCGGCGCCAAACAGCCACCGGTCCCGCGCATGGCTGGCCATCATTTCCATGCCGCTTTGCCAGACCGGTCGGCCCGACTCCCGTTCGTAGGCATGGAGGCTGATCTTGGCCACGCCCCGCTGTTCCGATCGCTTGGCGATGGCCACATCGGGCGTCGTCACATTGTGTCCCTGCACCGTCACATTCGTGCCCGGCATCCCCATAATGAGGTCGCAGCGGTCGGTGCCAATGGCGCCGGCCCGCACTTCCACGATCACATCGGCGGTCTCCCGTTTCTCGGCGAGAAAACAGCCCGATGCCAGGAACTGATGTCGCAGCGTGCTGATGAGGTATTTCTCATCGTTGGCATCGTCCATGATCGCTGAATCGAGAAACACGCTCCGGCCCGACAGCGGACCGCAATCGATCTGCGTCACAGCCCGCTCGATCGCGCTCGACACGAGCAGTTGCTCGGTGGCGGTGCGCTTCGAATCGCTGGTGCGCGTCACCCCACAGCCAGTCGCTGCCAACAGCAGCACGGCAACCAGCAGTTTCAGGCAACACATGATCATGGCGAGCGTTTCCCGGAGGCTGCCGGGAGGCTAGACCTTTCGCCCGGCGACCACCAGTGCGAAAACGACGCCAGCCGCACCCTCCCGATCAGCCGTGTGTGGGGAAATAGCTGGGGCGGGTTGCTCAGTGTCGGGAATAGGTTTCGTGGAGATTGAGAACCGTTCTGGCAGCGCTTGCCCAAGCAGCCAGTTCGACCGGGTCGATGGTGAGGGGCAGGGGCGCAGCCCCCACGGAAAGAAACGACTGCACGCCCTCAGGATCGCCCAGCCACGACTGCCGCTGCCGCTCCACCAGATCGGTCACAACGGCGATCTCCTCTTCGCTAGGCACCCGACCGATCGCCCGGCGGAGCATGTAGCGGGCCCGGCCAGCCGGATAGCTCCCCCCGTCGGTGAGCGTTTTGGCTGCCAAGGCCCGGGCCGCTTCGACATATTCCGGATCGTTGAGCAGCACCAAGGCCTGCAGTGGCGTGTTGGAGCGGGCCCGCCGCGCCGTGCATTCCTCGCGGCTGGGAGCATCAAACACCACCAGCGCCGGATGAAGATACTGCCGCTGCCAGTGGACGTAGAGCCCGCGCCGGTAGAGCTTGTCGCCGGTATCGGCCTTGTAGGTCCGGGCTGGAAAATTGAGGTAATCCCAATAGCCGGCCGGCTGATAGGGACGCACACTGGGGCCCCCCACCTGCTTCACCAGCAGGCCGCTGGCCGCAAGCGCTGTATCGCGCACCATCTCGGCATCGACCCGGTAGCGATTTTGCCGCGCCAGCCAGCGGTTTTCAGGATCGCGTTCCACCAGCGGGCCACTTGCAGCGCTTGCCCGTCGATAGGCGTCGCTGGTCACCAGCAGTTTGAGCACGCGGCGCAGATCCCAGCCACCATCGCGCAGTTCGCAGGCGAGCCAATCGAGCAATTCGGGATGGCTCGGCGGCTCTCCTTGGGCGCCATGGTCGTCGAGCCGCCGCGACAGCCCCTGCCCAAACATCAGCGCCCACAGCCGGTTGGCCAGCACGCGAGCCACCAGCGGATTTTCCTTGCCGGTGATCCAGCGGGCCAGATCGAGCCGGGTGAGTCGCTCCGCGCCCGCATCACGACCGGCCTGCGGCAGGAAGGCTGGGGGAGCCGGCAGCACCTCCGCCCCGGAGTCATCCATCCAGTTGCCCCGGGGCAACACCCGCACGACGCGGGGCGGCCCGGCCACCGTGGCGGGCATGAAGGGCTGCGCTTCAAGGACAGCCTTCAGATCCTGTTCCAGTTTTTTCAGCTCATCGCGCACGCCCTGCAGTTCAGGGGTGTCGGCCTCGGAGCGGGCCTTCAGCTGCGCAATCCTGACTTCCAGATCGGCTTGCGTGGCCGCCTGCTCCGGTGAGGGGAGCCGCATCATCTCCCCCCAGATGCCGTTGCCATTGGACCCGTGATAGATGCCCCGTTCCTGCACATCGGCGAAGAAGGCGGCCATCGCATAAAAATCGCGCGTGGTGAACGGGTCAAACTTATGGTCGTGGCATTCCGCGCAGCCGAGCGTTGAGCCGAGCCAGGCGCCGCTGGTGGCCCGCACGCGGTCGCCGGCATATTTGGCGTGGTATTCCTTGTCCTGCCCGCCCCCCTCGGCGCTCATCAAATTGAGCCGATTGAAACTGGCGGCGATCTTGTGCTGCCGCGAGGCCTCGGGGAGCAGATCGCCGGCAAGCTGCTCGCGCGTAAACTGGTCAAACGGCATGTTGCTGGCGAAGGCCCGGATCACCCAGTCGCGGTAGGGCCACATCGAGATTTCCTGATCGCCGTGGTAGCCGACGCTGTCGCCATAGCGCACCAGATCGAGCCACCAAGCGGCCAGCCGCTCGGCATGCTGCGGGCTGGAAAGCAACGCATCGACCAACCGCTCATACGCCCCGGGCGACTGATCCGCCACGAAGGCGTCGATCTCCGCCGGCTCTGGTGGCAGACCGGTGAGATCAATGGCCACGCGCCGCGCCAGCCCGCTGCGCTCGGCCGCCGGCAACACGACAAGCCCCTCCCGCACCAGCGCCGCATCGATGAACCGATCGACCGGGTTGGTGCCAGCCGCTCCCGAGGGAAGCTCCGGTCGTTGTAGCGGAGCATAGGCCCAGTGCGCCTCGCGGGGTGCTCCGGCGGCGATCCATTCTTCCAGCAGCTTTTTCTCGGCAGCTGTAAGTCTCTTGTTCGATTCCGGCGGCGGCATCACCACGGCGGTGTCGGTGGAATGCACGCGGGTGATCAACTCGCTCGCCTGCGGATTGCCCGGCACAATTCCCCGGACACCATCGCGAGCGGCGGTGGCCCCCTCGGCAGTGTCGAGCCGCAGATCGGCCTGCCGGTTGGCCGCATCGGGCCCATGGCAGGCGAAGCAGTTTTCCGCGAGGATCGGGAGGATGTCGCGATCAAACCGGGGAACTGTGTCGCCCTCCGCAGCCGGAGCGGCGAAGAGCGCACACGCCCCACCCAGCAGCAGTATCCAAGCCATCCCCGCGATCCATGCGCGCATCATGCCAACAATCCCTTCACAACATTCCCATGCACATCGGTCAGGCGGAAATCGCGTCCCTGAAAGCGATACGTGAGCTGCGCGTGATCCCAGCCGAGAAGATGGAGAATCGTCGCCTGCAGATCATGGATATGCACTGGATCGCAGGCGGGCTTGAAACCCAGCTCGTCGCTGGCTCCATGGACGTGGCCCCCCTTTACCCCGCCGCCGCACATCCAGATGGAATAGCAGTCGGGGAAGTGATCGCGGCCGAGGATGCCCCCCTCGGCGGTGCGCCCCTCCCGGAAGGGCGTGCGGCCAAACTCGCCGGTGCAGAGGATGAGCGTATCTTCCAGGAGCCCGCGACGCTCAAGATCCTCGATCAGCGCCGCAGCCGGCTGGTCGAAGCTCGCACCCTTCTTTGTCAACCCATCGCGGATGTCCTCGGCAGGATTGGTGCCATGGAAATCCCAGCCCCAATCGAACAGATGCACAAACCGTACTCCCTGCTCCACCAGCCGGCGGGCGAGGAGACAGTTGTTGGCGAGGCTCGACGTGCCGGGCTGGGCGCCATAAGCGGCCAGCACATGCTCCGGTTCGCGACTGATATCCATCACCTCCGGCACGCTCGCCTGCATCCGGTAGGCCAGCTCATATTGAGCAATCCGCGTCATCGTCTCGGCATTGCCCAGCGACTCTGCCTGCAATTGGTTGAGGTCCCGCAGGGCATCGAGGCTCCTGCGCCGCATCGAGCGGTCCATGCCGGTGGGGTTTGACGCAAAGAGGACAGGATCTCCCTGCGACCGGCACTGCACCCCCTGATACACGCTTGGCAAAAACCCCGATCCAAAACTGCTCGTGCCGCCGTTGGGCTGAACGCCCGAGGAGATCAGCACGACAAACCCGGGGAGATTCTGATTCTCGCTGCCCAGGCCATACGTCACCCAGCTCCCCAGGCTCGGCCGGCCGGCGCGCGGGGATCCGGTGTAGGCCAAGAGCTCCGCCGGGGCGTGGTTGAACTGATCGGTGTGCATGCTCCTGATGAGGCAGAGCTTGTCGGCGACGCGGTGGAGGTTGGGGAGGGCATCGGAAAGCTCCATTCCGCTTGCACCGCAGCGATTCCAGCCGCGCGGCGAGCCGAGCAGTTTGGGGGTGCCGGTGGTGAAGGCGAATGTCTTCCCCGCGATCGTTTCGGCGGGGCACTCCTGCCCGCTGCGCCGCACAAGCTCAGGTTTGTGGTCGTAGAGATCCAGATGCGGAGGGCTACCGGTGAGGTGGATGACGATCATCCGCTTGGCCTTCGCAGGGAAGGGGGGCAGGCGGACGGCCAGCGGATCAGTGGCGGCCTGCGGGAGTCCTCCTGCCGCCGGCACCACCGCCGCAGAAGCGGATCGATTCCCTCCGAGCAGATCGTTGAGCGCCCAGGCGCCCACGCCGCCAGCCATGCCACCGAGCAGGTGGCGGCGGGTGGCCAGAAGCTTCTGTTCGAGAAGTGGATTCATGGTGCGTTCCCTGCGGGGAATGGCTCTCTCTTCAGGGACACTGAAAACTTTCGTCGAGATTGAGGATCACATTGGCCACCACGGTCCACGCCGCCAGATCGGCCAGATCGGCGTCTAGCCAATCCGAGGGCAGCGGCCCCAGCGGCTCTGTTGCCAGCTGGCGGGCCTGCTCGGGGGCTGCCTGATATTCGTTCAGCGCTTCATCATGCAGCCGCACCAAGCGATCCAGCTCCCCAGGCTCTGCAGACCGGGAAAGCACGAGGCGAAATCCCCGCCCGGCACGCTCGGGCGCAGTCGCTCCACCTTCCCGCACCATCCGGCGGGCCAACGCCTGAGCCGCTTCAACGTAGACCGGATCGTTGAGCGTGACGAGCGCCTGCAGCGGTGTGTTGGTGCGCGGCCGCCGCACGCTACACACCTCGCGGGTAGGGGCATCGAACAGGGCCATCGAGGGATAGGGATTGCTGCGCCGCCAGGCGGTGTAGATGGCCCGTCGGTAGCGATCCTCCCCGCTGCTGGTTTTCCAATCGATGCCGCCACCGAAGGCCGCCGCCAGACCTGAATTGGGCTGCGGAGGATGCACGCTCGGCCCCCCCTTCTTGCGCGACAACAGGCCCGCCGCCGCAAGTGCCTGATCGCGCACCACTTCCGCCGTCAGTCGCACCCGTGGGCCGCGGGCGACGAGCCTGTTTTCCGGATCGCGGGCGAGGAGGTCAGGCGCAGCCACAGACCGCTGCCGATAGGCGGCGCTGGTCACAATCAGCCGCGTGATCGCCCGCAGGTCCCAGCCCCGGTCGATCAATTCCACCGCCAGCCAATCGAGCAGTTCCCGATGGCTCGGGAGATCTCCCTGGCTGCCAAACTCCTCGCTGGTGGCCACCAGACCGACCCCAAACAGCCGCTCCCAAATCCGGTTGACGGCAACGCGGGCAGTGAGCGGATTGGCCCGATCGACCAGCCACTTGGCCAGCGCCAGGCGATCGACATTCCCTTCCGTTCCGGCCGGCAACCCAAAGACGACCGGCACCCCGGCAGCGACCTCTGGCCCCAGATCGAGGTAGTTGCCGCGGCGCTGGAGTTTGGTGACGCGCTGCTGGTCTGCCGGCAGTTGCACCATCACCGGCACGCGCACCGGCTTGAGCGACTTGCGCTCAGCCTCCAAACGCATCAAGCTCGCCTCCCGGCCCGCTGGGTCGTTGACCATCTCCGCCTCGGCCACAGCCATGTCACGCTCGATCCGCGCACGCTGTCGTTCCTTTTTGGGCAGCAGGAATTCCTCCAGCGGCGCATCGTCGTTGCGGTCGGTATCGGCCGTCTGGTTGAAGATCGCGTAGAGCCCGAAATACTCTCGCTGCGAGAGCGGATCGTATTTATGGTCGTGGCACTGGCAGCAGGCCATCGTGGTGCCCATCCAGGTGCTCATCGTGGTGTTGACCCGGTCGACCACCGCCGCCGCGCGGAACTCCTCGTCGATGGTGCCCCCCTCGGTGTTGGTGAGCGTGTTGCGGTGGAAGGCGGTGGCGATCCGGTCGTCGCGCGTGGCGCCGGGCAGGAGATCGCCGGCGAGTTGGCGGATCGTGAACTGGTCGAACGGCAGATTGGCATCGCAGGCCTGAATCACCCAGTCGCGATAGGCCCAGATCTCCCGCGGCGCATCGGAGGCGAAGCCGGTGCTATCGGCATAGCGGGCCAGATCGAGCCACTGCCGGGCCTGATGTTCGCCGGCGCCTTCATCCACCAACAACCGCTCGACGAACCTCTCCACTGCCGCGGCGTCAGAGTCTGCCACAAACCGATCGACCTCCTCCGGGGCCAGCGGCAGACCGGTGAGATCGAGCGCCAACCGCCGGGCAAGCGTGGCGCGATCGGCCTCTGGCTGCGGGGCAAGTCCCTCGGCCTCGAGCCTCGCCAACACAAACAGATCGACTGGCGTGCGCGGCCAGTCGGTCTGCCGGACCGCCGGCAGGGGCGGCCGGCTCGGCGGCAGATACGACCAATGTGGCTCGTAGCCTCCCCCCGCGGCGATCCACTCCTTGAGCAGATTGATCTGATCTGGCGTCAGCGGCGCTCCCGCCTCGGGGGGTGGCATCACCAGATCAGGATCGGTCGCAGCCACCCGCTCCAAGAGCACGCTGCCTGCTGGATTGCCCGGCACGATCGCGGCGTGGCCGCCAAGATCGGCAGTGGCGCCAGCAAACGTGTCGAGCCGCAGGCCATCTTCGCCTCCCCCATGCCGGGTCTCGGCATCGGGCCCATGACAGCGCAGGCAGCGGTTGGAGAGGAGCGATTTGATGTCGCGGGTGAACGAGGGCTCGGCCACGGCCGGCCACGCCACAGAAGCGAGCACTCCCGCCAAGAGCAGGCAGAAAACTCCCCTTGGCCGCCAACAGCGGGCGCCGCGGCCTCCGGAAGGTTGAGCAAAGCCGTGCACCTTGGATCGCTCCTTGGAAAACACCCGCTTCGCCGTTGGGCAGCCAAAAAACCCCAACGCGGACCCGCAACGGTCGATCGGCGGAAAGACAGACTTATTATACATCCGCTCCGCGTGCCGGGGAACGCGTCGAACCCGCCGCCACACTCTGGGAGCAACCCGGTTTCTTACCTGTTTCAGGCTATTTTGTATGATAGGGGGCGTGTTTTGGGCTGTTCCCTTGCCATCTCCGGAGCCCCCTTTTATGCCTGTGAAGCGTCTGGCCCTCTCTTCCCTCCTAGTGGCTTGGTGTGTGGCCTGCGTCGCCTGCCTGCAGTCTGACCCTGTGCGCGCGCAGCCACCGGAGGCTCCGGCGCCGGTGGTGTTTGCGGCATTTGCCTCACCGCTGGAAGAGCCGTGGAACATGGTGATTCACGACGCCCTGCTGGCGGCGATGCGCGGGGGACGGATCCGCTACACCTGGAAGGCTGATCTCGATTCCCCAGCCAAAATCGGCGCTGCGATCGCCGCGGCGCTTCCCACGAAGCCCGATCTTGTGGTGGCCGACGCCACCGGGGCAGAGCAGGAGATTCGTCTGATTGCGGCGGCTCAGCCCAAGATCTCGTTTCTGATTGGCTCGGCTGGAGAACCGGCCCCGCCCAATCTCTCGGTGTTTGACAGCGATCTGGCCGAGCCTGCGTATCTCTGCGGCCTGCTGGCAGGGCAGTTGACGAAGTCGAATGTGGTGGGAGTTGTGGCCGGAAAG
>Ga0114967_10001496_pt1 | contig 19518 bp, 19 predicted proteins | sample M_130628_MF_Meta_FD_92639 | JGI IMG/M metagenome (GOLD analysis project Ga0114967, IMG submission 92639) | Freshwater microbial communities from Lake Montjoie, Canada to study carbon cycling - M_130628_MF_MetaG | ecosystem: Environmental > Aquatic > Freshwater > Lake | place: Lake Montjoie... | reverse complement strand
TTTTAATATTTATAGTGTTTTTTTATAATGATAATAATAATTTTTTGATATTTTTTATAGTGTTTTTTATAGTGTTTTTTATAATGATAATAATAATTTTATAGTAATTTTTTTGATATATTTTTTATATTTTTTTGATAATAATAATGATAATAATAATAATAAGATTTACTTTACATGAAATACTGAGACAGATCTACCAACGACGTAAACAAGACATTTGACATACAGATTTCCTCGAACATATGGATTGCCGACACAATAGGTTTGACGCCTTGACCACTTTCCCTAAGAGCTACGCGACTGGCTACGTTTGCTTCGTGAGGAGAATTACAGATTTTACACGTAGCTTCTTCATAGTGGTCATCATAGTCAGTGCCATTCCAAACATTCGTACAGTGACATCCAACTTCATCCGCGTGTTCAACATGTCTGCGACAGCAAAACGCCAATGTTTCCTCGGCACACCAACCACTCGGTGACATCCTTTGAATACAATCATGGAAGTGGCACCGCGATTTGTAGTGATATGCGTCAAATATAGTGAACTCGGCTAACTCAGCATAATCAACCAAAACATCAAAATATGGGCGTCTAAGGTGCTGTATGTCACGTCTTACCAACAAGTGTTCTTCAAGAGGCATCTGTACTCTTTCTTCCGTCTTGAAATTACAGTCGAAACACAAACGAGCACCTGTGTCAAAGTTGTAGAAGGTCGTGTCTTTCGTAATCGTCTCACATTCGTCGCATTGTTTGACCTTGGGATAGCAGTCGCGGCATATAATTCTCATCCTGCCGGCATCACACATTACATTGGTGTAGTTGTATTCATTGCACATAAAACAAGGGGCTTGGGTTTTCAAGTAATGGTCTGCCTCTTCTTCAGTAGCGTATAAGTCTACGTCTTCACCTTTGTAGTCATCCGGGTTCAAAATGTAATCAATGTGGTACACACATTCCTCGAGTTGTCTTATTAGGTATTTTGTGGCGACTTCATCTTTTTGTGCGAATAAAGAGATGTTGAATTTGTTCGGGTTGTCTTGAACTGGGCTAAGCGCGTACCAAAACCGGTCATTGTGTTGCGAAACAATATACATGTTGACTAGGTTCTGAAATGTGTCCTGTTTTTCGAAAATAGCTTCGGTGAGCACCTTTTTTGCTTCGTCGTATGTCTCACAGTAAATGAACTCTTCGTCTAACTTAAACGCGTCCTGAGGAATGATAGAGACCTCTTGGGATGTAAGTTGTTCGTCCAAGTACTCGTAAAGTTCTTCCACTGTGCTGGGCAACTGGAACAGGTCTTCTTCATTGTCTTCGTCCTCTTGTCTATCACAATACTCGCGAAATAGGGATGAGTCGTCTTCAAATCCAGGTTTCGGGTCCCAGTCGTAAGACCTGGAATTTTCGCCGTTGCTAGTGATGGGTGTGACATGGTTCGACCAAAGTTTATTCGCGGCTCTTTGGAGCCAATCGTAGTCTTGGTCAGCATCAGACATGCTGTATCGTTCTCTTTGTTCGGCAGCCTGTTCTTCACGTTCTCGTTCGCGTTCTTCGCATTCTTCTTCGTATTCTATCCGGCTTTGGCGTTCTCGTTCTTCACGTTCTTCTCTGATGCGTCTGCGTTCGGATTCGGGTACACTAAGGCGTTCTTGTTCTAGGCGGGCTTGTTCTTCACGCTCTTCTCTGATGCGTCTGCGTTCCCGTATCTCTTGGGCGGAAATTCGTTTTGGTAGGTTAACAAAGTTCCAAACGCAAATACAGCAATAGCGACCATCGCACCAAACCCCAGTACGATTGTCTTTCCAGTATCCGGTCAAACCGTCTTCAATGTCGTATTCACAATTGTCGCAACGGATTCCGTGGTCAATGACTCCAGTATTGGTGTTAATCATATCTTTAATGTCTGACATTTTGTAGAGTAATCTTAATCTTAATCTTAATAGTAAATAATAGTTTGAAACTTATATATTTGAAAATAATATAACAAAATCCTTGTAAATAAAAATAAATTCAATTTTTTATTTTTTCAAAAAAATAAAAAAAAATGAAATCGCGAAAAAATAAAATTGAAATGAAATTGTGAAGTTGAATGTTTCTTTAAGTTGTTTTACAATATATATTGCGTCGGTCTTTAAGTTGTTTTACAATATATATTGCGTCGGTCTTTAAGTTGTTTTACAATATATTATTTTATAAAAGATATTAAAAATAATATATTATATTATAAAATATTATAAAATATAAAATGACAACAAAACATAACTTTGAAGACATTGACGACATGTCTGATTTCTTTCTAGCATTAATAGACAGCCAACTCGTATTGCTTGAAAATAAAAAAAGAAAAAAAGGTTTAAACACAGAAAATCTTGTAAAAATACATGATAACAAAACAGAGCAAAGTTTTATGCCTTTAACAAATGAGGCTTCACATTCATATGAAACGCTTTTAAATCACTTGACTGTAATGATAGGCGGTGACATGGATACTCAGACAAAACTATCCATAACGCCTGCGCAGGTTTCTCGATTTGGTGTAAAAAAGACCGTCTTTGCCAATTTCCCCGAAATATGCGCATCTTTTAATCGTGACAAGACCCATGTTAACAATTATTTAATGTCAGAGTTGGGAACAACAACGTCCGAAGACGCAAAGGGACGTCTATTGCTTAAAGGGAAATACAATCAGAAAAACATTCATAAAATTTTGGAAAAATATATTTTAACATATGTTCAGTGCAGTATGTGTAAGTCTTTAAATACAGAGGTTAGCAAAAATGCGGCAAATCGATTGTATTTTCTTGAATGTATAAATTGCGGGTGTAGTAAATCTGTTGCGTCTGTAATTAAGAGTTTTCATGCTACGACAAGACAAGACCGTATTGAATCTCGTAAATAAATGAAGAAAAAAAATATGTGCCAAACGTAGCTACTCACACATATTATTGCCGCAACAAATATAAATTGCGGTTGCTATTTTATGATAAGTGCCCCACCTATACGCACATTATCGTCGCAAACATTTCATTGCGTTACCATAAGAGTTTATTAATTTGCCCCACCCATAGACTCAAATAGTTCCTATTGTTATTGTCTATTAAAATTTATTAATTTGCCACATTTGTCCCCATCGCCATTTGTCCCCATCGCCATTTGTCCCCATATGGAATTGCTTTGTTATATCTCAACGATCTTTCATAGTTTTTTGAACGATTACTCAATTTTATTATGATCCTTAACGCAATATTATTTGTCAACCATTTGTCCCCATATGGAAGTGCTTTGTTATATCTCAACGATCTTTCATAGTTTTTTGAACGATTACTCAATTTTATTATGATCCTTAACGCAATATTATTTGTCAACCATATATTTATAATTTATACACAATTTTATGACCTGCTCTTCCCACGCAAGTCTTGTAATATTTTCCGTTGGAAAGCATACACCCAGTTCGCAAACCGAATGTAGTCATATTCGCCATTTTGTCCCCGTGATATGTGCCCCATTTTTTAATACATTGAATTCGTAAGTCATTGCGTCCAATTCCTACGCTCGTGATGTATTAAACTCATCGCACATATCCGTCACACCCAGCCATTTTGTTTTGGTGCGTCCGTATTTTTAATATATTTATGTTTTATATGTTTTTATAATTTATGTATTTTATAGTTTATATTATATTTTTTGTTTAAGTGCCTTAGTTATGATGTGAAGGAGCATGAATAATGATATTAACATGACGAAGCTAGCGCAAACAGACGCGTCATCTTTGCTTCCTCTGCTGCTTCTACTGCTGCTCTTAGCCCAAGATTCGCCACAGGCGCGGCCAATTGCTATACTTCTGCCTGTCTTTGTATACGATGCGAAACCTCTAGCCATTTTATTGTATATGATTGTGTTCTTTTATTTGATAGTATATGATATGATTATTTTTATAAATTATTTTTTATGTAGTTTTGGAAATTCAATTTTTTATTTTATTTTATTTTATTTTATTTTATTTTTATTTTTATTTTTTATTTTATTTTTTTAAAAATATAAGTTATCTAAATAGTCTCTCTCCAAGAAGAGACCTTACCTGGTTGCGCTGGTCTAGCGTCTGTGGACTAGGAACCTGACCCTTCTTAAAGTGATGTGCCCAGGGGTCCATTAGCATCTTTCCAGTCCATCTAATTGTGCCACAAGCATGTCCATCTCGTTGGTCGTGTGCGAATTGGATGTACTCGAAAATATCCGCTGAACTTAACTCGGGAAACAACTTGTGAAGAATGATTGCCGTGTAACCGCCTGTTCTGCCGTGACCTCCGGCGCAGTGTAAGTAGACGTGTTCGCCTCGCCTGATACGCTTAGCAACCTCGGTAGCAACCTCTTCAAGGTCATCGTCTGAGCCAACGCCCATATCCATAATTTTCTTGTGAATGAATCGGCCTACAAGAATGTTTGGATTGTTTTCAGCATACGCTTCATAGAACTCTCCATGTTTGTCTCTTGAACCATACTCGTCGTTGAGGCAGACAAATGTGTTACATCCTACATCGATTATTTTTTTCAAATATCCTTTACTTGACTCGGGATAGGAGCCGACGCAAAGAGACCCGAATTCACTTACAGACTTCGGAATAATCCAGTTGCTTTCGTATGTCGGACCATTAAGCGGATGCGAATTGTGGCCAGCTCTTGGCTTAAACTTTTCCTGGGTGATCCAGCCCCTGGACTCCTCTAGGTGGACGAGTGTTTCTATTCTTGATTCTGTTTTTGTTTCTTCTGCTGCAGTAATTGCTGATTCGCTTGCAACTGCTGATTCCATTTTAGACATACTCGCTTCAATGAATTCCATTTCTTTGTAATATAAATTAGTAATATAGTATTTAAAATATCGCGTTTTAGAATAATAATATACTTTTCATTTCCTTAAGAAAATAAATTCAATTTTTTATTTTTTTAAAATTTAAAAAAAATATTTTATTATTTTGTTATTTTATAAACAATGCCAAGACATTTAAGTAAATATTACGAAGATATTACAAATTTAGACAATTTTGAATATCAACCTGATGTAAAATCAATTAGGATTGATAAAAAAAATGCGTTTGTAAAGTATATTAGAGATAACAATTTGATATACACTGAAGTTTGGGATAATGTTCCAGTTGGTTCACCTTATATACATATAAATTTTGGACCGGCTAATAAGAAATTAGTTTGTCCTGAAGAATTCCCTCAAACAAAAGAAAGTGAAGAATGGTTGGAATCTGATGGTTATGACGAAGATGGATTTATCATGTTAAACACATCATCTAGCGGGTCATATGCTAGGGGTAAGAAATCTAGAGGTAGAAAATCAAGAGGTAGAAAATCAAGAGGTAGAAAATCTAGAGGTAGAAAAACTAAGAGAAGATATTAGTTTTTTAAAATATATATTATTTTAGTAGAATAATATATAATATAAAAGCATGAGTTTCAACGATATTAAAGCCGCGATTATAGGAAATAAAATAAAAGCCGTAAAAGACTTAATAAAAGCTCATCCTGGGATCGTGAATATTGAAAATGAACCAGCGCGCGAAACACCTTTGTATATGGCTTCCTATTTAGGACATCTAGATATTGTCGAACTTTTGGTTGAGAGCGGAGCGCATATTAATCATAAAGACGCAAGAGGAGGTTGGACTGCGTTAAATTTAGCGGCTTCTCAAGGTCATTATCATATTGTTGAATTCTTGATTATTGAAGGAGCAAATTTAAATGAAAAAAACAATGTGGGAAATACACCATTAATGCTTGCGTGTCTTAATAATGAAGGTAATAATTATTTATACATTATTGGGTTGCTTTTAGATGAAGGTCTTGATATAAGTGTAGAAAATGATGAAGGACATAACGCAATGTATTACGCAGAAAGGAATGGAGACCCATTTGTTATTCAATTATTAACAAATATTGAAGATGCTCGAGCGAACCGGTTTACACTTGAGATTGTCCCAGTAAATAAAAGTCGAATCCCTGCGACGGCAGAAGATGTTATAAATATGGAAGACGTAAATATTACAGATTTTTTGGCAGAAACTCCTCAAAACAAGATCATCAAAGTAGGAAATTCTTTTTATACATTAAATACAAAAGAAATTCGAAAACATTATTTAAGACAAAAACACAATAATAACTATATATATTATCCTTGTAGACAAACATGGCCGAGTCGTTTGGTTATAAATAAAGAGGATGTTTACTTTGATAAACCGCTTTTTTCGGCTAGTTATCTTGCAGGTGTTTTGTCGGACTTTGTTTTATTAGATGAAGTACAAGCGATGGTAGAGTCGGGCAACCAATATTTTGAAATATTTACGAATGAATTTGAAGATATTATTGCGACTGCTTCGGGACATATGTTTTCGGTAGTAACTGCGAATGCGGCTAGCGCCAATCACTGCCAACCAGGTAAAGAGGCAAAAATACTCAAAATGAGAATGATAAACATTGTGGAGGATACGGTGGAAGCATCTATCGTAAAATCATTGTCGAAGGCTTTATCGGAAGAAGTGGGGGAAACAAAAGGCGAAGGCGAAGGAGAAGGAAAAAGACGACGACGTATAAGCAAAGGCATAAGCATAAGCAAAAGCAAAAGCAAAAGCAAAAGCAAAAAAAGTAGTATTACAAGAAGACATGGCAGTATAAAACGTAGCACAAGAAGACGCTCTGTAAACAAGAAAGGTACTAAAAGGCAAATTTACTAATTTATTTTGTAGTGAGGATAAACGTGAAACAACAGCAGGACAATTGGCAGCCATTGTAGAAGCAGTCGGAACAATGTTCTTTCATACATTCGATTGGGACGCATTCACGGGACACACAATAATTTAATAATTTTATTTCTAAGCATTCGCTACAGACGTCGCAGCAATAGAATTGTTTACGCTGGTGAAGCAAATCGGTCTTCATATTCGGTGCTTGAAATGAACTGTGAAAGAACCACCATTTGAAGCACTTATCGGAACAGCAACAGCTGTCGTCTTCCTTTATTTCATTTATTTCCTTTGTATTAGATTCCCTTGTATTAGATTCCTCTTTTTCCTTTGTTTTAGGTTCTTCTTTGTACCCTAAAAATGTATTTCTTATAATCGCGTCATTGATTACATCAAGACTGTCTGTGGAAGGTGTGTGTTCCTGAAGCATTTTTTATAACGAAGTATTTATAACGAAGTATTAGAAACGAAGTATTAGTAGTAATAGATTATTAAGTATATAAAAAAGATATTTAATAATTATTTTGTTCAATTTTTTTACACCTTTTTACATTTCAAATGCCTATTTTATAAAAATATTTACAAAGAATTTTTTATAGTATAATATAAAATGAAAATTAACATTGAATTATCATTTTATGAAAATGATGATATAGTTAAATTTAGTGATATACCTGATACAATACAAAATGAAATAATGAATTCCTTTACAACAACAAAATTTAAAAAATATTTAGAAAAAAATATTAGTGATATGGGGTCTGTATGTAAAAATAAGGTAAGTCATTATTTAAAATTACAAATTACAAAAATTAAACCAATAACAAGTAAATCATTTTTTAGTTTTTTTGGCAATAAATCTGTGAGTTTAGAGATAGAAGCAAGCGCAAGTCAAATAAAAAAAAAGGTGGTAAGTGAACAATGGTGCGGAAAAAAATTAAATACAAAGGAAATTAAAGATTTATTTAATGAAGATAATTTAATACACCATATTGATACAACTGTAAAGCAACTTAAAAGCGCTGAACCGTTTAAAAAATTTAGTAAAAAATATCATTTTTATTGTAAATCAGCGTCTTTGGCTTAAAATATTTATATAATCGGTGTTTTAATTTTAGAAAAGGTTCTTTAATGCCACTTACACATTGTTAGTGTGGCGCAGAAACTTGTCAATGGGGTCCACGATGGCTGTGTAAATGTATTTTGCTTTTGAATAAAATGCTGGTTATAATAGCCTTTGAACCCGATATCATCATACTTTTCAAACATTTGTGCCAATGCGGACTTGTTTTCTATTATTTTGCTTACTACATCGACAAGGACTGTCCAGTCTAGGGATTTACACTCATTCGACATGAGTTGCTTCTCGAATTCTTTTACTAAATCGTCGCCTCTTAGCTGCGGCTTTATATATTCTTCCATTAAATGTATTCGAATGTCGTCTTGGAGTATGGCAAATAAAGTGCCGGCTTTCTTCAAATTGGAGTCTTGTTCTTCTTTTTGCGTTTGTTGTGACATTTTTGTTAATACTATATTATTTTATACCTAATTATAACATAGTATTTTTGATTTCAATTTTTTCTTATTTTCAATTTAGGGTTAAAGTGTCCCCGTTATAATCCATCTTTAACTGGCGCCATTCTTTTTTTTCGTTATTATAATACGACACCACTTCGTATACGGATTTTTTTGTTGTGTTATCTGAACATACTGACGCAATCGAGTGCTCGAGCCACTCATTTAAAGAGCTGAATGATTTTACCTGGTGTGTATTTATTTCATTATATCCGACAATTTTGTGACCATCTTCGGTGTAACAAAAAAACTCGATACCTTTGATTGTTGCCTTGAATTTGGTCGGCTGTTTTATAACCTCGTGTAACGGGCGTCTCTTAACCACGAGTCTTGGTTTCTTATTTATCATATCAATGGGTTTTACTTGTCTTATTTCCAATACACTTTCGTCAATCGTATCCATTATTTTATCCATGTCTATTTTTTTGTTATTTTCCAACTCTTCAATTTGCTTTGAAATGTCGGCCATTTCCATATTGTATTGAAGCGTTTTGGCCGCCATTTCGTCCCGTAGCGCCTCTATTTTCTTATTTTGGGCTTCTTTATGTAACTCCTTTTTTCGCTTGATTTCCCTGGACAGCGCTAGCTGCTCTTGTAAAATTTGGATTTCCCTTTCGATGTCTTTTTCGGTTTCTTCTAATAATATGTCTTCTGCCTCTTTTTCTTTTGGTTCTTCGATTGTAAGTCTTATAGCGTTGTCCATTTAATAAGTATCTTTATTATTTAGTTTTTATTATTTAGTTTTTATTATTTATATTGCCTTGAATAATTGTTGAATCGCATTTATATAGTCTTTGTCTTTGTCTTTTTCTAAGTCTTTAAGAATCGCTTCTCTTGGCGAATCGTGCCAAGAATAGGGCTTTATATCCGGGCTAATATACTTCAATAATAGTTTTATCAGTTCTATATCCTTTATTTCTTTGATGGCCATTATAAAACAATTAAATTTCTCGGACTCGCGCTCTATACCACCCTTTTCAAACAGGAGTTTCATCCATGCGACTCGTTGTTCGCTAGTTTCACATGCCTCTAACAGCGTCTCGTATATGTTATTGTTTTTGAGATAAACTTGTTTCCAAGCCAAACATTGGTTGCGAATTACTTCATCCATAATTTCAAATTTGTTATTGCGAATGTCTTCAATCACCTTTGCTCGATATGCTTGTATTTCGGCCTCTCTTTCTAATTTTTTCCTTTGTTCTTCATTTTGATATTGCTTTACATGTTTTACGTATAACGACGGGTGGTCTCTTTTTAACTGTTCACAGTAAATGGAGTGTTCTTGTAACATTGAAATGCTTGTCATTTTTTTATTAATTATTTTATAATGTGTTTTTGTTTTTAAAATAATTTATTCAATTTTTCTTAAATAGGAAAACAATATAAAAACATAAAAAGTTATTATATTATAATGGAAAATAATAAGACAATATATCTCAAAACAGACAATAACCGAGTTATTAATGAAAACGCTATAAGATGGGTAGAAAAAATGGGCGATTGCTTAGAAGTTTGTCTCAAAACAGACGGTTGTAGTGTAGAGGGTAAAACTACCATTCGAATATGTAAATTAAATAATCTAGATAGTTATAATAGACTTAATAAACATTTTGAATCCTCGTGAGTGTAAATATATTCGGCTTTATTTTGAAGGGAGGATCGACATGAGATGTAGTCCGCATCGTTTGAAAAACTTATCCAGTTCGACTGGGTCGGCGCCTGTGATGGAGTCGTCTGGGATGAAACTCGTGTTGCCCTTTTTGTAGCACAATAGCACCGGGACGCCATTGACCATCTTTTTGCTTTTTAAAAACGCGTATAAGTCGAACGATTCGTCCACATCTACGTCGCAGCATACTACGGTGTCGGGGGACGATGCGTAGAATGCGTCTACAACTGGCTTAATCCTTTTACATGGTCCGCACCAGGTGGCGCCGAGCTTTAAAATGACGAGGCCGGGGTTTTTTGACAACAGATTTAGAAAGTCCTGACGAGTATTGAAGTATGACACGATTGTTTTCTCTTTCTGTAAAGACATTTGTTAGTATATTATAAATAAAAGACTATTATTTTTTATTTATAACTTAATTTGAAACGTAGTAATTGAACAGTCGTAATTACCGTCTTCTTAGTCCTCGTCTTCGTTTTGTGTATCTTCTTTGTCTTTTTCTTGTTCCCCTTCTTTTCGTTCCACGTCTTCTTCGAATCGGACGCTTCTTTGTTGAACGTCTTTTGCGTCGACCGCCGAGACCAAAACCTTCATTCTGACTGCCTGCTGGCGTGTTTGCTAAAGAAGGAGCCCTAGACCCAATATCATTTAGTGCCCCTGCTACTACCGCTTGTGCTTGTTGATTGTTGTTTGCTGCTGCATCAAGTAGTTGTCTTCCTGTTATTCCTGTTAGTGTTCCTCCAGCTAGACCTGTCTCTATGTCAGGAGGCAAAGGTGTGTCGGCTACTCTTCTTAGTTCTTCTCTTTGAGCTGGTGTAAGGGCAGCGTTTAAGTTGGCAGTCATTTGTTGATAATCTGCTGGAGTATATGCATTATATTCTGTTGGACCATGATTTGATATTCCCGACAATAGTGAAAGGTTTTCTCTTTGTGGCCTCCAAATTCCTGCAATATAATTTGATAAATCACCAAGTTGGTCGCTAAGAGTTTCATATACACCTTGAGTCCAACGAAAAGCATCAGGTCCATATAATGCCAATAAAGCGGCTAGACCTATCACGCTTCCGGCTTGGAGACTACCTCGGAAAGCTGCGCTCGCAAAAAGACGAGCAAAAGCTCCTGGGGTTGACACGACACCTGAACCAGCGACACCTGAACCAGCGACACCTGAACCAGCGACACCTGAACCTGCGATAGCTGAACTCTCGAGAGCTGAACCCATACCCATCATAGTTCCGATTCCCTGTGCAGCAGGGCGAAGCATTGCTAGTCCTGCACCTGTCCGTGCTACACCTTTTTGAGAGGGTATATTTTGTCTCCATTTTTCAGCATATGGTTTTATCTGAGTGTTATAAACCCTCTCAACAAAACCCATCCAATCTTCATTCTTCTTTCCCTCTTCCATAATAGCTGCTTGCTTTTCATCATACTTTTCAATTACTTTTGCCATAGGCACTTTACCGGAAAGCACTTTCTGTACTTCACTCTCATAATCTTCTTCAGTTCTTGCTCTCAAGGCTTCTCTTATTGCGCGTTCTCTCGCCTCTGCCTCTTTTACTAGTTTATTGAATCTTTCTCGATTTTGTGCGCGTCTTGCTTCCGCCATCTGCTTATATACGTTTAATAATTCTTCCTGTTCTCTTGTCGTTTGTTCAAGCGCATTGGTAGTATTTTCTATATCGGTTAAACCATATCTTTCATCACCGGTCTGATTCACAATAGCCGACGTTAGTCTTTGAGTCTGTATATTGAGTCGCATGGCCAAACTAGCTAGAGTAGGCCTGTCCCTGACAATTTTTTCTATCACGGGAATCACGTTGACTATGTCACGCATAATACTTGAATTTAAATTTGTATTAATAGTTTTTAATCTCTTAATTGCTTCAGTAGCGTTTTCATCTGTCGTTTCTTTAAAATCTATCCTTAATAATTCTTCAACAAGATCTTGTGCGTTTGTCGTTTCTCTATTTTCAACTGCTTTACTTAATTTAGCAATAAGGTCATTAATATTTTTAGGAACACCTCCGGCAGGAACACCTCCGGCAGGACCGCCTCCGCCTCCGGCAGCACTACTACTATTACTTTGATTACTCATATTATATATTATTTCTAGATAATAAATTAAAAATATATAAAAAGATTTAAGATAACTAACCAAAAGGCAATGATTTATATATTATTATTTTTGCAATTATTATTGGTTCAAAATGTGGTTACAAAAAATACAGAACTGTCTCTAAACAAAGTTATAATGGTAAACGATTATACGATGGTGAATTATGTTTTGCCTTCGAATGACATTGTAGAAACTACATTTGGATTACATGACTTTGAAGGAAAAGAAGAAAAAGGAAAATCTCTGCTAAATAAATGGGCTTTTCTGTTTCCTTTTCCTTCTTTTAAAGAAGAAAGAGAAGACACTCATTTACAAAAAGAAGTTGCGTCGCTGAATCGCCTCATTATTAATGCTACCGATGGCCTCCTAAATATGTGCGACAATATGATTGCTAAAACGACCAGTTCCCTTCCCCTATCTTACTCTTTGTATACCAAATTTGAAACTGAAATACGTCATAACGAAGGAGAAGAAGAAGGTTTAGGAGGAGACTTAGATAAAGAGGACTCTGGGTTCTTCGGCTTCTTAACATCATCTTCAAAAAAGAAAAAAGAGGATGCTAAACTGATTGTTCTTAAAGACTTAGACAAAGAATTAGCAGATGACGCCCGTAAGCAAATGTACGACTATCAGCTTTTACGACTCGCCCTCAATCGGCGCCAATCTTTCCTAAATAGTCTGTGTTTCGAAACGTTCGGCGACCCCTACATACTATATTTTAATTCCGCGAATAACACGCTCCAATCCACATTCGACGTGAACCCCATTAAGCACTTTATAATTGTCGTCCAAAATATTATCGACAACAGCTATATTCGCGGCTTAAATAAGGGCTTCAAAAAAGGTTATTTTAAGGATAAAGATAAAGATAAAGATAAAGACAAGGATAAAGGGTTAAAATACGACATTGACAGCGATTTTAACAAGGAACAAAAGGCGACCCTTGTAGAAAAGGCCAAATATGTATTGCCCATTTTACAGAAACTGGAGCAACGATTGCCGTCCTATTTATCCAATATCGGGCGACGGTCCTTAACCACGGACGAGTATTTCGCCAATTTGCGGCAATTTTGGACCGAGATTTTGGAAGAGGCGTCGATTGCTGCTCACGAGACGCCTTCAAAGTATGAATTAACACTTTTAGAACAGAAGAGAGCTCAAAAGGCTTTGGAAGAGGCCGATAAAAGAGCTCAAAAGGCTTTGGAAGAGGTCGATAGAATGGCAAGAGAGGAAGCCGACCGTTTGATACAAGATTTCAAGAATAAGCAGCTCAAAAAGGATGCCGAGAATTATATACGGGAACAAGAGATTTTTCAAGAGGACAGACGACAGAATTACAGTGTTGTCGAGTGGGAGCAACTCGGGCGGCAAATTAAACTACATGTGTCGGGGTTTACAGGCAGTTTTATATCCGGTGTAGATGGCATAATAAAAGCGCCAGTTGATTATATTCTTGGATTTGCTTCGGATACGATTTGGGACCTAGGTAAGGTGGCAATTATGGTGCTAATTTTGATTGCGATTTGTTTTCGAATTTACAATAAGATTGTTTCCTTGATTTTTTATAAGTCCGTGGTATAGGAAAGGATATATAATTAACGGCGACTCCTCGATTTTCTATATTTCTTCGATTTTATAGATTTTCTAGATTTTTGCGTGCGACGTCTTTTCTTACCTCTACCTTTACCTTTACCTTTAGCTTCAGATTCGTCTACATCACGTAAAACATATTCTATAAGAGTTGAGTTTTCGCCGCTTGTATGTAACTGTCCCTTTTCGAATTTGTAAGCAAAAAAATAGTTGTTTTTTGAACCCTGGCCAACACGGGATATATATTTACCAATATACACGGGTTCTGGTGGGTTTTTCAAAGTCCAACCGTTGAAATCAGGGTTTTTTTTAAATTCATAAAAGTTGGTATCTTTGTTTCCTTCTAAATATTCGTAAGATAAGACTTCAAAGTCTGACATTTATTTATATATTAAACAAATAATAAAAGATAATAAGGACAATAAATATAATAAAGACAATAAAATATAATAAATATTGTATTTATTAAATGGCAGAATTAGGAGCAGCTTTAAACGCAGATGAAGGAGCGGCATTAGGTGCAGAAGTTATAAACGAAGTAATAGAAGAAGGTGCCGAATTAGTAAACGAAGTTATAAACGAAGTAATAGAAGAAATATATGTTTACAATCCAATCCAATACAATTACTTATGGCACACCTCGTGGTCCTTTCTCTTAACCACTTGCTACACCGTGTATGTACAAAAATATAATTTTGTAATATTCCCAGGCACCATTTTTGTAACCTCTCTTAATTACTGGCGAAAACCTCGGTATAACTCTTGGGAGCGGACTTTGGATGTTAGTTGCGTTCATTCATCGGTTATATATAATATTTTTCGCAGCGTAGGTGCTGAATATGCGTATCAATTTTATCTCTATATTTCGATTGGACTATTCTGTTATATTTTAAGTAATTACAATCATGACCAAAAAAGACTTTATTTGTCTTCGCTCTTTCATAGTTTAGTTCATGTATTTGGCAATGTGGCTGTTATATATTTGTATTCGGGACATATTTTTGACGCGTGGGATAATCCATTAACACAGGGTATCCGAGATGTATTGGAAAATTTGATTGATTAGGATATTACAAATTAAGTTTATACATTTTAAACTTAATTTATTACTGTAAAGCGTATTTTTCGATTGCCACTGACTTGGTGACATTTTTCACGATTTTCTCTATATTGTTCTTTTGTTCCTCCTCTGTAACGCCCGACATGGCATTCATGACGATTTTGTTGTATTGGTCATACTTTTTGGTTCGAGGGTCTTTACATGCTGGATTCTCCTTGACCCACTCATTGATTTGTTTGATATTTTTGAAGGCCACCTTCTTAATTGCCTTTGTAATTAGAGGCTTGTCATCTGTTTCTTTTATCCACTCATCGTTGTTCTTAATGTAAAGTGTCTCCCTCTTAGTGTCGCTACAGTGTATGGGTCGCAAATGGACTCCTAATTCCTTGATACCCTTTGCGAATATATTTGAAACACCATCTGCGTAACCGAGATGTGCGAAATTCTCCAAGTCTGACAAATTCATCTTGATTGAGTCGACAAATTCGTCAATATTCAAGGCATCTTTACACTGTTCATTCAAAAAGAAGTTCAAGTTGAATGATTGGTTGTTACAATTGTTATTGCTAATGTTGTTGTTAATGTTGTTGTTGTTAATAGTATTCATTGTCTCCTTCTTAAGTAGCTCAATAATCAGGCTACGTATTTCTTGATTTTCAATCATTTGCATTTTCATCATTTTTATAATGTCTTTGCTACTGGGCTCTTCTTCTAAATTTTCTAAATCCGTGTTACAAGTGTCTGTATCCGTGTTACTAATCTTATTTGTGATACATGTTTTCTTATGTTTCCATAATCCTACACGTGATTTGTATTCTTTATTACACTGTTTACATGTATATACATCTAAATTAGCTGTTGTTGTGCAACTTTCTGTTAAGTTTTGATTAACTTTTGTTAACTCTATATGTTTAGATGTCAATATATGTTTATCATAACTACTTTTTCTATTCGTATTATAGTCACATATTACACACTTAAATTTGTTCGCAACTTTATCGCAACTTTCCGTTAACATTCCTTAATATATACTGTTAACAGAAAATAATTGCAACGAAATTATGTAAAATTTCTAAAAAATATCGTCACAAATTTTTCAACCCAAAAAAATAATTTAGAGCATCTCAGTCACAACGTGAAAAAACAGTGTTTTTTGAAACTTTTTTCGGGTTCCAAAATCTGGACATTTCTAAAAATGTCCATTTTTCATTTCCCTTTTTACTTTTGGCTTTTTTTATTCACTTTTCAAAAAAGATAGAAAACATAGAATATGGTTTAAAGTTTCATAAGAAAGGTTATAATTCTCTTATGAAAGTAGGTATAATGAATATATTGTGATTTGGTTACTTATTTCTTTTTTTAGTTTGCCTTGTGTTTCTTCTTTGTCGTCTTCTTGTTACCCTTCTTCGCCTTGGGTTTCTTTTCTTTGTTACAGACTTTTTGTTTGTTTGCCGTCTGTTTGTTTTGCGACCGCCTAGACGTAATCTTTTTCTTATTGGGTTTGGCGGATCATCAAAGTCCGGTCCCCGTGGTCTACTTAGGTCTTTTTCTCTTTCTGCTTTTCTATAATCTTCTATTTCCTTATTCACGTTGTGCTCAAGTATATTTGGATTTGGATTTGGAACAACTTCATCATTGATTTTATCATCATTTTTTTTAATTGGCTTATTGTCTAACATATCAGCATATGCCAAATTTTGTTTAAACATTTCTTTTTGAAATGGCAAGGCGAATTTTTTATAATACGGCTGTACATTACTACTGGGTGGTTTACTTTGCCTATCTATTCCAGCAGAAATAGAATTAGAATTAGCAAACGTGTTTGAAGCATTTGCCATACCTGCGGCGCTTGGTATAATGTTACTAAAACTAGGTCCTATATCTCTTGATTGCTTTGCCATACCTGCGATTGGCATACTGTTACTTAAACTGGGTTCTATATATCTTGATTGCTTTGCCATACCTTGCTGGTTCTTAGATAATCTATCTTCCTCATTTGAATCATAAGTAAGAACACCCGAATCCTCTACTATAGCTTCTTTCTCACCCTGTTCTATAGGATTATTAGATGCCTGGTTTTCAGATGTTTTTTGATTGTTTCCGAATAAATTATTTAAATTATTTAATTGGTCTTGTATTTCTTGATCGACGACGGCATTGGGCATTGAATACTCAGGCTTTCGAGATTGGGGATTGAATCTCATTGCGCCGCCACCACCTGCGCCCAAAGGATTATAATAAGGTGTAGCCTTTGCTGCTCCTTGTGCTAATCTTCCGACGCGACTAATTGGATTAACTACATGCGGTTGAAACAAGAAATGTGGTGTTGCTAAAGATCCCCCACCACCCGCATTTGACGCTAAAGATGACTCAGCAGATGATCTTCGAGATTGCGATGGGTTTGCGATTCGAGATGGAAATTGTGATGATGTCTCCGGCTGAATAGGAGTACCTTTGGATTGTGAACGAGTTGCTATCATGGATTCTGTTTCTGCGGCAGAAAAAACAGTTTCTTCTTCTGCTACTGCTGCCGGTTTTACTGCTGCTATTTTGTCAAGACGTTTTTCAACTGGAAAAATGTTCAGGTCATCTATTTCCTCATCGGTCCATCCAGCAGCTTTTGCTTCTTCCTTACTTATTTGAATATAACTATTATTTTCCCAAAATCTTAATGCTGCTGGTCCAGCTGCGCAACCTGCTAGTTTATCTATCTCTTCAGAGTCAAATACGTTGTCATAACCTGGAATTGGAACTTCACGTGGAACACATGACCTATTAAAACGTAATAACCTAAACAAATCTTCAAGCAACTCCAAAATTTCTCTTCCAGTGACTCTGTCTCCACGTTGTGGTTCCCCAAGTGTTGGATTTTTCACTCCAAAAAAGTTCCAAAAAATGCCTTTTTCAGGTTGAAAAAAATCATCACTAAAAAATGTAAAACACACATTCGCAAACCCTATAACATCTCCGTCGCGTATTATATATATTATTAAATCATTGCCGCATTTTTCAACAATTTTATAATTTACAATATCACTTTTTACAAATTGTCTTGGTAAAAAAATACTTGTACCTGGGTCTCCTGGTGTAGAAACATCCCTAATTTCCGCTATTGTCGCAGCATATTTATAAGTTCCATTTTCGTTTTTTATAAATCCAGGTGGATTGGTAACTGGTGGCTTTGCGTATTTACCTAATAAATTTATAAGTTGTGTTTTTGCGTCTAATGCTAAACAACACGCTAAAATATCGCCCACACTTTCAGGTGGATCCAGTATGCTATTGCCTGTACCTGTAAATCTAAAATTATTTCCACTCTCAGTAACTCTTGTATTCATTGATATAATATCAACCATAGCCTTTGAAAAAAAAGCAAGGTGTAGTCCTCGTCGTTCACACCTATCACGAATGCTTTGTAATATTTCCCCTGATTTGGCATCCACGGGCATTGCTGCCGATTTCATACCTGCCAATCCTGCGTCATCATCTCCACCCGGCCATCTTAAGTTTGACATATTGTTATTTATATTTAAATAATATAATTATTTTATTGTATTCTTTCACCGTTTACTGTATTAGTTTACTGTATTCGTTTATTGTATACGTTTATTGTAAAGCGTATTTTTCAATTGCCACCGACTTTGTGACATTTTTCACAATCTTCTCTATATTGTTCTTTTGTTCTTCCTCTGTGACACCCGACATGGAGTTCATTACTATTTTGTTGTATTGGTCATACTTTTTGGTTCGAGGGTCCTTACATGCTGGATTTTCCTTAACCCACTCATTGATTTGTTTGATGTTCTTGAATGCGACCTTCTTAATTGCCTTTGTAATGAGTGGTTTATCATCACTTTCTTTTATCCACTCATCATTGTTCTTAATGTAAAGTGTCTCACGTTTCGAATCACTACAGTGTATCGGTCGTAAATGGACACCTAATTCCTTGATACCCTTCGCAAATATATTGGAAACACCATCCGCATAACCAAGGTGCGCAAAATTCTCCAAGTCTGATAAATTCATCTTGATTGAGTCAACAAACTCATCAATATTCAAGGCATCTTTACACTGTTCATTCAAAAAGAAATTCAAGTTGAATGACTGGTTGTTACAGTTGTTATTACTAATGTTGTTAATGTTGTTATTGTTGTTAATATTGTTACTGATTGTTTCCTTCTTAAGTAATTCAATAATCAGATTCCGTATTTCTTGATTTTCAATCATTTGCATTTTCATCATTTTTATAATATCCTTACTGCTTGGCTCTTCTAAATCGTCTTCTAAATTTTCTAAATCGTCTTCTTCATCTAAACTAATGTCTTTATTGTCAGGGTTACTAGTAATATTTTTACTACATTTCTTTTTATGTTTCCATAATCCAGTGCGTTCTTTATAACTATTTCCACATTCACAGGCAAACGTAATCTGTGATTTTACGCCACCTTCGTTGACTTTGTGTTTCTTCGTAAGCAAATGCCTTTTCCAATCACTTAATTTGTTACATATTATGGAGCAAGAAATACACTCATATTTACTCGGCGTAATCGGCGCTAAATTTGTAGAAAATGTTGACTTTTCCATGTAAAATATGTCAACAAAATAATCGCCTAAACATTTTGTATTGATTTTTCGAAAAAATATCGTCACAAATTTTTCAACCCAAAAAAATAATTTAGAGCATCTCAGTCACAATGTGAAAAAACAGTGTTTTTTGAAACTTTTTTCGGGTTCTCAAATTTGGACATTTCTAAAAATGTCC
>Ga0114967_10001495_pt1 | contig 19528 bp, 15 predicted proteins | sample M_130628_MF_Meta_FD_92639 | JGI IMG/M metagenome (GOLD analysis project Ga0114967, IMG submission 92639) | Freshwater microbial communities from Lake Montjoie, Canada to study carbon cycling - M_130628_MF_MetaG | ecosystem: Environmental > Aquatic > Freshwater > Lake | place: Lake Montjoie... | reverse complement strand
TAAACAACCCGCATTTGATAAATCATTTACTTCTTTATTTACAAGACTATAAAAATTTTTACTAGATTTATCATCAAAGTTTGTAAAAGGCATAAATCTATCGTGTGATTTAATTGAAGCTATATGAGATAAAACCATTAAAGTTTTTCCGACACCAACATTATCTCCTAAAATGGCATATTTAGAAAAAAGTGTATGTTTATTCTTAGAATATCCTTTTAAAAAGTTTATTTCATATTCTTTCATTTTTTCTACTACCGCATACTGATGTCTTCTTAATGGAACCTTTATAGCATCTATAGGATTATAAACGACTGTTTCATCATCCTGTAAACTATTTTTATACGCGTCGTTTAATACTTTTAAAACTGTATTAGACATTTCTAGATATATTACAGGTGTTGGGTTTATACCTCCGCATAGAATTCTCTTAAATATTTTTCTTTAATAAAATCTTCAATTCTTAAATTTGTTTTTTTAACAAGTTCGCTTCCTTCTCTCATATCTTTCTTATTAACAGTATTTTTTGAATGACTAATAAAAAGAGCAACTTTATAAGGGTTTAATTGTATCATTGGATTTCTATAATCTTCTAAAAATGAACTTTCTTCAGCATGCGTTACTGTTTCATCATATTTGTGTGTTTTCCCATACATACCTGTCCATGCCATCGTATTATTAGTGGCATGATTAAACCCATAAGGACCTAATTTATATATAGTTTTAATATCACTATAATACATATAAATCTCACTAGAACCTGCTAGCATATATCTTGGATTTGCTCTTAATACTTGAACAACATGATGAACTCTTTCTGGCGGATAATAGTCATCATCATCCATTGCCACCACTATATGTCCCTTAGCTAATTCATTTAACCTATTTCTCTTATAACCAATATTCTGTTTTTCTTCGTTATATATGTACCGAATATTTGGGAAAGGTAAATCTTTAAACAGATCACCTACTGAGTCACTTCCATCATCATAAATAATCCACTCCATGTGTTCTTTGGGATAAATCTGATTCTGATAACATTTAATTAAATATGGGATAAAACGTCTTCTATTATATGTAGGTGTTACGACACTTACAAATAAGTATTTATTCTCATCAGACATTCTTTATAAATATATTATATTTTTTTATATCAATTTACGCTTCAGAATAGAAATCTCTAAGATGTTTTTCTTTAATAAAATCTTTAATCTTCATATTTGTTTTTTTTACAACTTGATTTTCTATTTCTCTCATTTTTTTCTTATCAAATGTATTCTCTGAATGACTTATTACTAACATAACTTTATAAGGATTTAACTGTAACATTGGATGTTTATACTCTTCTAAAAATGACTTTTCTTCAGCATGAGTCACTGTTTCATCATACTTATGTGATTTACCATATGTAGAAGTCCAAGCCATTGTCCCATTAGTGGCATGTGAATTTCCATAAGGCCCAAATTTATATATAGTTTTATTATCAGTATAAAACATATAAATCTCACTAGAACCTGCTAGCATATATCTTGGATTTGCTCTCATCATCTGAACAACATGATGAACTCTTTCTGGTGGATAGTAGTCATCATCATCCATTGCCACCACTATATGTCCCTTAGCTAATTCATTTAATCTATTTCTCTTATAACCAATATTCTGTTTTTCTTCGTTATATATGTACCGAATATTTGGAAAAGATAAATCTTTAAATAAATCGCCCACTGGGTCACTCCCATCATCATAAATAATCCACTCCATATGTTCTTTAGGATAAATTTGATTCTGATAACTTTTAATTAAATATGGAATAAAACGTCTTCTATTATATGTAGGTGTTACAACGGAAACAAGTGGAAATGTTGGTAAACCTTTAATTTTCTCTTCATTATTCATTCTTCATAACTTTAGTAAATAATATTTAGGCTATTAATTACTCTAATACTTGGTTAGGTTGAAATGTTGTTCTAAATGCCTGTTGTCTTGTTAGTAGAGCAGAACGAGCACTTCTTTCAGTGGGATTTGCTATTAATGAACCGGCTGTAAAATGGGATGAATCAACTAAAGCAGCATTATAATGAAAAAGACCAAAACTTGTCCCTTTATAAAGAGGTGCCCATAACGAGTAGAATAGACGTTTATGATTTAAATGATTAAAAATAGCTTGAATAATAGGAACTGGAAATAATATGAATCCATATACCATATAATAAATTTTATAATAGAAAGGTTTGTCAACAGCAGCATTTGCTGCTAGAGAAGAACCTAATAGTCCAAGCACAATTACTAGAACAAATAAAGATAAATATAATGTATTGCTAAAGATCTCATTAAAAAATTTACTGATCGAAAAATCTTTATTTTCTATACCTTCTTTCTTTAATTGTTCTTCATATGTAACACCATCTGCTTTTGCTCGTGCAAGAATTTCATTATACTTCTTTGTAATTTCATCATTTTTTTCAGCTATCTGGTCTGGCGTCATGTTTTTAGCTTTTTCCAACAGTCCTTCTGTTTCATTCCTAAGCGCTTCCATCGCTATTCTCGTAGGTCCTCCAATTCCGGGAATAGAGAATATAACATCTCCTAAACCTCCACCAATATTTCCTATAGTTTGTTGTAACATGCCAAGATTTTGAGAAACATTTTGTCTATAAACCTGTTTTAAAGCATCAGCCGCAGGATCAAATGTTGTTTTAATAATCGTATTATTAAACCATTCTGCTATTGAATTTAAAAAGTTCATCTATTCTAACTATAATAATTAAACAGCAAAACGTTTTCCGCCAGAACCACTTGTCACTTCAAAGAAATTATAACTTTCTACATATAAGTATAAGTTATAAGTGTATGTTGTATTTTGTGGAAGAGGATACACATCAACTTCTACTTGAAAGTTACGAATGCGAGATGCGTTAATAGTTCCTGCTGGTTGTGTTGTTGGAGATTGTAATGAAAAACTGTATACTGGGATTAAATCTTCAGAATCTCCTGTTAAGTTTTTATAAGGTGTGATTCGCGTAAAGAAATCAACCGGTTTTTCTTGTTGTATTTCATTACCATCTGCTAGAACACGAATAGCTCTAACTGTTTCAATCTGCCCTTGAGGAATAAGAAGACCAGATGAAAAAGAATTCTTATAATAAGGGGTTGTTCCAGGGGTAGGATTAAAAGGAGGGTTGGGATAGTTAAACCAATTTGTTAGATTACCAAAATCATTTCTATATATAGCATCAGAACGACGAACGACGAAATTTAATCTTGATACTGGATTATGACACTCAATATCAAGAATCTGTCTATTATAAAGTCCTAAGAATGGGAACATACGAACTTCTTGATATAAGTATGACAATGATGATGTCGAGAAAACTCTTCTATCTTCATCTGTCAAGTATATATACGTAGCTTGAATTCTTGGATTTAGTGGCCAATTATTAAATGTAGGTCTCTGATATGACCAATCAACTAAAAAATTATTCATAGTTACATCAGTAATATCAGGAATATTTACATAATTTGGAATATTATTATAAATTCCAGATAAATCAGAAGCAACGCGAAATCCTGGCGCTACACGAAATCCAGAAGCATCTAAAATTGTATATAATTGTTCAATTGGATTTAGTGTAATTTGGATTTCACAATCTTGAATCTGTAAACCAACAAGTGGTAAACTTTGTGATGTATTATCCGTAAACCAGAATGGTAGAGGTACATGAATATCACGTCCAAAAATAGAAGGTCTATTAAATTGTGCTTGAGGTGTTGTTGTATTATTTAATACACTAGGATAACCTTGATTTAATAAACCTCCAGCAAACTTCCCATTTGCAGGATCTGTAAGTTCTGGAACATCTCCTACTAAATTTCTCCATTTAGTTAATTTATCTTTATCATAATCGATTAGTGCCTTAGACATTATATAGGTTCCATCAAATTCTTGAATTTGTTGTCCTCCAACGTAAAAAGCGACATTTTGAATAATAGCTGCGCCCAAATATCTAGACCATTGAAATTCATACTGTGAATTATAACTTGATGATTGAGTAATAAACTTACTATAAATATCTGGAATACGAAATGAAAAATATATATCACTAACCAAGTCACCAATACGTTGAATCTTAGTTCTAAGTCGTATTGTATTATCGTATGATAGTTCGGAAGGTCCTTCAAGAGGCGTTGTTACATTTTCCATAGAAAAATGAGAATAACGACGAAATGCTTTATAAAAATAGGTAAATTGTGGATTACCGCTCAATAGAATATTTTGTGTTCCGTAAGCGACAAGTGTTAATAAGCCTCCACCAGTCATCTCTGCTAAAAAAACAATATATGTTTATATGCTTATTATACTACTGGTTTTAACAAACAGAGTTTGGTAGGCTAGTAGTTACTGATTTCACTAGTCATTATTACTTATTTCACTAGTCGTAATAACATTCGTTATTACTGATTCCACCAAACAGAGTTTGGGGACTAGTCGTAATAACATTCGTTATTACTGATTCCACCAAGAATCAGCAAAGTAAGGAGGAGTTTCTTGTGATTTAGGTGTAACTATTACATTTGATACACCCTTAGAGTAGAAGTTCTGAATTTCGTTTATAGATAAAGCATACCGGGTATAAATTAAATTACTAATCTTCCCTTTTACACAAGTTGAGTATGTGATTACTGGTAAACCTGGTCTAGTTATAGGAGTAGTTGTATTATTTGGGAATACAATTAAGTTCTGATAATTAGTATAAGGAAGTGTATCATTGAAATTTAATTTCTTAACAATTTTTCCGTTTATATAAATTTCTAATGCTAATTTCTGAAAATTTAATACTACATGAAACCATTTACCAATAGGTATATTTTCTATATCAACATGATTATAAGGATTGACAAAACTACTCATAACCACTCTCATAGTATTTTTATCTCCTTTGATATAAACACCGGGAGCTTGTAGAGGCCAGGAACTATTAGAATATCCTTTATAAAAGACTGGATGTAGAACATCACTTCCATCAAAATTAGTTTCATTTACATTTAAGTAAAAACTATAAGCAAACTCCATACCACTTCTTTCATTATCGGAAGGTAGTAAAGGTTTTGCATCGTTTTTCTTAGAAGCATCTTGTTCAAATACTATTTGTTTATCATCAGAAGCAGCCGTTCGCGGTAGTAACTCAATGTATCTTCCTTGAATTGTATTCGCCATATCAAATACAGATTGTATAATATAGAATGAAGCGCCTGTTATTAAAACAATACCAAGTCCTAACATAACTTCACTAGGAGCTATTGCTATACCATCCATCTTCTACTTATCCGGTAAAAAGATATTTAATAAAAGAAGCAGGATCATTTGTTACACTAGAACCAGTAGGGCCGGCTAAATAGTTTTTATATATTTCATCTGGTGTTAAAGCAGTATTATACACTTGTATTCTTGATAATTCACCATCAAACCCATGAGGAGTGCCACCTTGTAAATAACTTAATACTGGACCTCCACCCGCTTGATCTACCTTGAAGAAATTCTTATACATACATGTTTTAACTAATTTGCCATCTAAATATATATCAAGTGTCTTTCCAGCCATTATAATAGAAATATTAATCCACTTTGCTATTGGTAACTCTTTAATATCACAAGTATTAGGAGAATCAATTAAATTATTTTCATCAACCATAGAGAAAGGTTTAAAAAAGTTTTTAGTATCCTTAATAAATAATGAATTATCTTTTAGATTACTATTAAGAACTAAATTAGGGTCTGTAATTTCTTGAAAACTATTAATTGTTCCTCCAGAACAATCACTACCTTCTCCTCCCGTACATTTAGATATACCATAATCAACACCTCCATCAATAGAAAAATCAGAAGGAATTGTATGTACACGAACTAACAAGGTAGTTGCTGTTGCTCCTAATGCAACTAGTAGAGTAGAAAAATTGTTATCATCAATATGTTTCGTATCATGCCCAATTTCTATTAAATGCTTACGTTGATTACTACGATACTTAGTATCTGCTATATAAATCCAGAAATTTACACTAAATTCACTTCCTTCTAATATATTTGGCAACTTAACATTATTCTTATAAGTCTTTATATCAGGATCATTGCCTTTAACTTTTTCATTCATTATAATATTTGCCTTAAATGTTTTATTTCCATAGATAAACTGATAAATAAAATAAACAAATATAGCAACTACAACAATTGATACTATATAAACTAAAAGATTTGAACTTAGTTTTCTTAATATGCCAGTATTTCTTTGTACTGGTTGATCCATTCTTCTTTAATAAAAGATTATGCGTAAGATGAAGACCACTCATATATTGGAGATGCGGGAGGGTTTGACGGAGATGTAATACAATCTCCAGAACCACATATTGATGGGACAGTTATATTTCCAAATACGGTTGGTAAACGGTCAAGTGAAACATTCATTAAACCTATTGTCGGAGGATTTTGACCAAATACTGGAGAACCACGTGTATTTACAAATCTGTGGTACTGTTTGCTAATATCTATAGCAGTTTGAATAGACTTATATAATGTAAAATATCCTGAAGAACCATTCATAAATTTATTACCAATCGAAATGTTCTGGGATGTTGCGTTATGATAGAGCATTGTTGATATCTGCTTTGATAATACGAGTGTATCATTATAATATATGTCGAATCTTCTACCAACACGTGAAATTGTAATCATAAACCATTTTTGAAAAGGAAGAGGTGGGAGAACAAATGTTTCAATATAGATAAAAGATGCTGTATTTGAATTACCGGTGGTGTCCTTAGGATAGAATTCTGGATTTACAGGATTTCCAGATGGATCATCTATGTCACCAGATGATTCTGTTTTAAATGTGAGTTGAACCGAAGCCTTGCCCTGTCTTCCTCCGTCGGGCGCACCTAAAAGTTCTAAAGTTACAATATCATTAAAATTAATTAATGGTATAAAACCTTTATGCTCGCAATTAGAACAATTAGTTCCATTACATGAACATAATGAATAACGTCCTGAATTACAATTTAATGAAGATGGATCCGTAGGGCTACATGATGTTGTTACTGCTGTTTTTTGTAACTTTTCTAAATAAAAGAATCCTTGAAATGATACCGATGAATTAGTTACAAATTCTTTTGTAGTAAAATGATTTTCTACTTTTTCTAATTTATAAGGACCTATCTTCTCAACACCTGTAGCATATGAATTAGGAAATGGAACAAATGTTAATAGTAATAATGTAATAATTATTAGAATTAAAAACATAAATATATATATTGGATAGTTGCCTCTTTCCATCTATAATTAGTTAGTAGTAAAAAACTTTTTATCTTTTATAGCAAGTGTAAGAGAACGAACTTGAGAACTTGTAATTACATTATTAAAATACTGAATATTTCCTATTTTAATTGTATCTCCAATAAAACTGATTGGAGAATATAATTTTGAATTTGTATTTATGATAAATGGACTATGTTTAATTTTATAAGTTGTAATAAGTAATTTATTCTTATAAACTTCTACAAATTTCTCTGTTTTAATAATAGTTATTTGAAATGGTTCATTTATGGGAACATTATTTATTGTAGGGAGAAGTTCTAGTTTTTTACCAGCATTTGGTGTAGTCGTCTTATCTGTAATTATTCCAACTTTCAAATCATTTTTCACAGGATCCATATATACAATAAAGTTTGTTTTATTAAATTTTGTTAATATATCTGTATTAGTCGCATCCAAAATACTTGGCATGTCAATCGAATCGACTTTGTACTCTTTAAAATCATTCGATGTTATTGTTGGGGCTGTGTCACTAAAATATAAGAGAACTCTTGGAACACTTGTAGATTTATAAGCTCCATTTATAAATACATCAAAACTAATAGTAAATTCTCCAAATTTAAAATCGGTAATTGATGAAAAATTTAAAGCAGTGTTACTTGGTGCTGGGTTAGAAGCATGAAGTGTTTGAGTTTGATACATAGGTAACGATTCATATGAGGATGACTGATTTGCTGGTAAAAATGGTAGAATCGGTTTTACACTGTAATGATATATGAGTAATATTATAAAAATTACAAGAGCTATTAATGAACCAGCAAATAGCGAACCAGAACTAATTTTTGCTACTTGAAGTATATCCATCTAATTAGATTTTTTCTTTTTCAAAGTCTTATTATACTTATGTAAATCTCCTTTTTCTGTATCAAATCCAATACGCTTATAGTACTCTTTTGCTTCACTTGATTTACAATCAATAAGACCTTCACGTAAATAACATACAAATGATATACGTGTAAATTTTTTATCACCTCCAAGTGTGCCGGTAGAAGGGTCTTCAAAATGAATTTTTGGTAAAGATTTATTATACTTCTTCTGTTCTTCTGTTTCTTTCATTTCAGTATTACAATGGAACTCGTGAACATTCATAGCTAAATAGTCTCCAGTCCGAACATTAAATCCAATCTTAAATCTTGGAAATATGGTATATCCACCAGAATATTTACCACGCTCGATTACTGATAAATTTCCAAATCCTTCCTTAAAGTCTCCAGCATCCATATGTAACGCAGTTCTAAAATTTCTATTAATTGTTACTGATGAGAATGCCGTATCTTCTATTTTAAAAGATTTCTGTTTATTTGCTCTATCAAGTTGTTTCTTATATTCCTTTGGTGTTAGAATCTTAAAACAGTTATTCAATGCTTGAATAAAAGGAATACCTCTCTTGTAATTATCAAAATATCTCTGTGTATATGAAGTTAATCTACAAGGAAGTTTCATAAATGGTGTTTCTTCAAAATAACCTAATACGCTACTAAATACTAAATTATTAACTTTCATTTTTGAGAGTTTACCATCCTGCATATAATGCGTTGACCATTTTGATGTTTTAACCGGTTTTCTCTTCTTCCAATACCCACTCTTAAGTTGAATAGGACCTGCTGCCGCTCCACGATTTCTTGATGTCGCTGCGGTTTCATAGAAAGCTTCCCACCCAACTTCAATCTTATCTTTAGGAATTACATTCTTACGAAATTTTGCTAATAAATCTTGTGTTCCATCCGCAAGTTCTACATAAACATCTACATCTTCATTAAATATCTTATCCGCATCTTTCTCTGTGCAGTAAACTCCTTCTTTTGCTTCCATTTCTTCATTTGTTAGCTTAGCTTTTACAACTACTTTTTTTACATCTTTTTTTAGAGTTCTTGTATCTTGGTTTGGAATTTGAACTCCTGTAAATAAACTTTCATTTGAAAGTTCTTTTTTTGAAGTTGCTTCCATCCTATCTCTATTTTGAGAAATAATATACACAGACTCCTACTGTAAAAACAACAGCTCCTCCCATAAATCCTCCTTTAATCATTGAACGCATATCAATTTCATCCAACATATCTTTAGTTATCATCGGAGAAGATTTTCGTTCTCCTAAACGTTTTATATATACTAATGCTTCATTTTCTGTAAACGTCGCCTTATTCAATGACTTATTTACTTCATTATGTAGATTTACGGTCCATTTAAAAAGATCTTCGCGTCTATCTAAGTGGGGAGTAATCGGGTATTTCACTAAGTGTGTTTTCAAATGTTCTCTACATATCGGACAGGGCAATATAAACTGCAACGCTTCATAAAACTCTTTTGCAGCCTTCTTATCAGAATAAGTAGGCTTTTTAGAATATGCTAAAGCAGTTATGTGTATTACAGACCAGTATAAAGGTCCCCATGTTTCTGGTCCTAATCGCATTCTTATTTAATAACTATAAATTTATAATATGAAAATAAACACAGATAAGGTCTAAAAAGAAATAACATAAAACATTTAGGTTAATGAACAGAACAAAAAAAATGGTGCTATGTAGTAACTGTGGTGTATATGGTCATTATATAAAATCATGTATCGCCCCAGTTACAAGTTATGGCTGTATTTTACTGAAACTACCTGAATCTTTAAATCAAGCATCAGAACTTATTAAAAATGAGAAATACGTTTCGGGTTATGAATCTAGTTTGAAAGAAATAAAGTTTTTAATGATTCAACGGAGAGATAGTTTAGGATTTATTGAAATTATGCGTGGTAAATATAAGATTACTGATTATAATTATATTAAATATCATATTAATTCGATGACAAAAAAAGAGCATGAAAAAATTCTCAGTCAAGATTTTGACACGCTATGGCTAGGATTATGGGGAGTTCCGAAAGAACAATCACAGAATTATAAGAATGATAAAGAATCATCACGAAACAAGTTTGAGTTACTTAGAAATGGTATTCAAGATGAATCTGGTAGAATTGTTACACTTAGTCAAATAATTTCAGAAGTAAAAGAACCTTGGGATACACCAGAATGGGGATTTCCAAAAGGGAGGAGAGATCCATATGAAACAGAACTTCAATGTGCCTTTCGTGAATTAAAGGAAGAAACTAGTATCGATGAAAAGGATATTATTTTTATAAAAAATTTAGAAGCAATTAGTGAAACTTTTTTTGGGAGTAATCACATTGACTACTGCCATAAGTATTTCTTATGCTTGTATAATTCAAATAAAGATATTACTTATGATAATTCGAATAAATTTATGGCACAAGAAATTGGCGATTTAGGATGGTTTACATTAGATGAATGTCTTAACAAAATCAGAGCTGAAAATATTGAGAAAAAAGAAGTCTTACTACGGGCTATTAGTTTATTGAGGAATTATTGCCCGTTACGCTTTTGTTACTAATCTATAGATGGCCACCAATAAAGAGTTATTAGATCTCTGGCTTGTTGAAACAAATCCTGAAGCCAGAGATAGATTATTTGAAGATCTTAAATATAGAGATTTAATTCCAAAAATTGAGAATAATTATGAAGAATTATATGGCTTATATCCTGATATTGAAGATAAAGACTTTCTTGTTAAACTTTTTCATAAACGAGAATTTGCTGAAAATAAATTAAAAGATTTATCAGCAAATGACATAGCAACATGCGGAGGATTAGTCGAGTTTGAATTAAACCCTATTCAACGTTTTGTAAGTAATTTTTTATCTGGTAAAACACCATATAACTCTGCTCTACTTTATCACGGAGTAGGTGTTGGTAAAACATGTGCTGCTATTTCTATAGCAGAAGCAAACTTATATTTGAATCCTACGAAGAAAGTATATATAATAGCACCACCTAATATTCAACCTAATTTTATAAGAACAATTTTTGATATTAATTCTGTAACTATATCAACAGATTCTAACGTTCCAAATAAACATAACGGATGTACTGGTAATTTATATCTACAGTTATCAGGAACAGAATTTGAGAAAGATAGGAAAGTTATAGAAAGAAAAGTTCGTCATATTATTAATACAAGATATGAATTTAAAGGTTATATTCAACTTGCTTCTTTTATTGAAAGAACTGTTTCAAAAGTATCACCTTTAATAAAAAAAATAGAAGATAAAAAACGAGCAGAAATAAAACTAATAAAAGAGGAGTTTTCTGGTAAGTGTATGATTATTGACGAGGCGCATAATCTACGTGATATTCCTGGTGAAAAAGAAGAAGAAAATCTTGATGCCCCTGGAGGTTTAGTAGAATTAAACGATGCCGCGCAAGGAAAGAGATTAACACCGAGTCTAAAACGTGTATTAAGTTTTGCATTAAATATGAAACTTGTTCTATTAACTGCTACTCCTATGTATAACAGTTATTTAGAAATGATATTTTTATTAAATTTACTACTGATAAATGATAAGAAAGCAGAAATTTTAGTTCAAGATATTTTTAATGTTGATGGCTCATTTAAACCAGGTGGTGATGAAAAACTAGGGAGATTTGTAACTCCTTATGTAAGTTATATGAGAGGAGAAACTCCTATATCTTTTCCTATACGCTTAAATCCAACAAATGTTCCTTTTCTAAAAATGTGGCCTAAGGCTGCGCCAGATAATAAAGTTATTAATTTAACAGATATTGAATATGAAAGATTATCTACACTGCCCTTAGTTCCTGTAGCATTTGGGAGTGAAAATTATTCAAATTATACTGATATTCTTAACAGTTCTATAGAATCATATGGATTAGGTGTATCAAGTATTGATACAATGATACAATCTGGCAACTGGATTTATCCTTCAATAGATGAAGATACACCTATTGAAGAACGTATAAGAGATAGTGGATTTGATAACGTATTTGATGAAAGAAGTCATTCAGTAGCTGGTTTACGTAGATTTAGTTCTAAAATAGGGAGACCTACATGGCTCTTAGAAAATAATTTAGAAAACTATTCACCCAAGTCTGCTTATATAATTAAAAGAATTAAAAAAACTGAAGGGCCTGTATTTATCTATAGTCGTTTTATTAAATCTGGAGCCTTACCTTTAGCATTAGCATTAGAAGCAAACGGTTATACTCCTCATGGCCGTGATAGATCATTACTAGTAGAAGGTGTAATATCAGAAGGTGGTCGTCAATGTGCCTTATGTGAATTCAAAGAAAGAGAACATAGAGAATCATCACATCAGTTTGTTCCCGCAAAATATGTCTTATTAACAGGAAGAAAAGATATTAGTCCAAATAATAATAATTCAGTTATGATGGAACGTTCTTTTGAAAACTATAATGGTTCCCAAATTAAAGTAGTAGTTGGTTCTCAAGTAGCGAGTGAAGGTATTGATTTAAAATTTATAAGAGAAATATATGTGTTCGATAGTTGGTTCCATTTAAATAAGATGGAACAAGTTCTAGGTCGTGGAATAAGAACATGTAGCCATGTTCATCCAAGTATACCTTTAGAAAAACGTAACTGCACTGTTTATTTAATGGTAAATAGTTTAAATGAAAGTAGAGAATCGGCTGATTTATATATGTATAGAATTGGAATGATAAAAGCTTTACAGATTGGTAAAATATCTCGTGTTGTAAAACGTTATGCTTTGGATTGTAATTTAAATTTAAAAGGAAATATAATATTAAAAATGCCAGAGAGGCTACAGGTTAATGCTCAGAATAATCCTCCTGAAGGTATTCTTACTGATGTTAATGATAAGAATTATACAAACTTATGTGATTGGAATAAATGTATTTACAGTTGCGCGCCACCTATAGAAATAGATGTTAAAGCATCGAGTTCTTTAACATATGATGAATATTCATCAAAATGGAGAGAATCACAAGTCAAACGCGCTATTAAAAATATTTTTGAACAAAGAAAGACTGCTTTTTTACATCTAGAAGAGATTCCAGGACTTCTTTCTGAAGTTCCTGAAGAAGCTCTCTTTACTATATTATATGACATTGTAAATAATAAGTCATTTAGATTAACAATGAACGGTAAAGAAGGTTATCTTACATATAGAAATGGATACTATCTCTTCCAGCCATTCTCATTAGAAGATATAGAAATTCCTCTTGCCTTACGTATAGCAAATTATCCAGTTAAAACAGATACTTATACTCCTTCTAAAGAAGAGCCTATTTCACAAAAAGAAAATTTAACTTCTGATGAAAAGTTAGAAGAAGTTATATCAAATGATTCTATTACTAAATTCTGGCAAACTTTTGTAAATATGTCTAAAAAAATAGAAAAAGGTATCTTAGAAAATAAAGTATCAGATAGTGTTGTTAATGTTATTAAAGAAAAGTATAAAGGGAATAATGATCTAATTAAAGATTCAATTGAAAGAATTGAGATGATCAACTGGTTTTATGAAACGTTAAAATCTAGAGATGAAGATAGAACTATATATTCTAATATAGTTCTTGAATTTATTTGGGATAATTTTCTATTACCACTCGAACAGTATAAACTTGTTAAAAATATGGATGAAATAATAGAGAAAGTTGGAAGAGAACAGATTGTAAAAGGGGGGCGATATTTTAGATACGTTGAACTAAAAATTAGTCCATTTAATATTAAATATATATGTAAAGATGGTAAACCATGTTTTCCCGCAATTACCAAAGATTTAGAAAAAGATGAGAATGATGTCTATAACCAATTAAAAATAAGTAAAGAAAATACGGGAAATTTATACGGTTTCTTAGTTCCAGTAAAAGAAAGATATACATTTAAATCAAGTAAGGCACCTCCATCTGTAGGAAAAGATCCAGAGAAAGGTGAGGCGTGTTACACTATTACAACTTTAGCACATCACTTAAACTATACTTATCCCTTAGGAAAAATTCTTAAAGAAACAACTGGTTATGATTATCATATAAATGACGAGTATATTAATCCTAAAGAAGGTAAACGTAGATTTAAAAGTTCTCCTAGATACTGCTCATTACGAGAACTTCTGTTACGTTTTATGGATATGAAGGGTGCTGCCGGTTTAAGATGGTTCTACAGACCAGTATCAGCGTATAAAACACATCATTTTGCTATTATGCCAAAGAAAAAGAAGGATGACTAAAAATGTAAAAAATTGGTTTAAAAATAGTTCTATTTTATACTAGTAAGAATGGAACATACTGTATTATTTGAAGAGCAGGTATCGTTAACACCTGATGATTTATCAAAAGCTATTCGTTCAATTGATGAAATTCTTCTGAATAAAGTTAAATTTAAGTTAGAAAATAAATGTTCTCGTCATGGATATGTAATTAAAGATACTTTAAAACTTCTATCACGTTCATTAGGCAAATCATCATCTGGACGTTTTATTGGTGATTTTGTCTATTATATTCAAGTTCAAGGGAGTGTTCTAAATCCTCCTGATGGTATTATTATTGAAGGCGAAGTGATACGCAAAAATAAGATGGGAATCTATATTACTTATAAAGATGCTATTCGCGTAATTGTTCCCCGCGATTTAAATATTGGGAATGAGGCGTTCGATAAGATTGAAATTGGGGATACTATTCGTGTTGAAATTAAAAAGTCTCGTTTTCAAGTAAATGATGAGTCTATTTTAAGTGTAGGAACATTTGTTGAATCAGTTAGTTCTGCGGAAACAGAAGAAGATGAAGAAGAAAATATTGTATTAGATGATGAATAGTGATAATTATGAAAAACGAAAACAACTTTTAGAGGAACTTAAACTGTTAAGCAAAATAGAACAAGAAGGCATTTTTAGAATTTTGAAAACAACAAATAGTTCATTTTCAGAAAATTCAAACGGTATTTTTTTTGATATCTCTAAATTAACCGATGAAGCTTTTGATCAGATGAGACAATTTTTAGATTTTTGTAAACAGAATAGACAGGCGTTTGAGGATAGAGAAAAAGAAGAAAAGTTAGCACAAGAAATGCTTCATATGTGAAGAGAAAGGTCTAAAGTTTTAACTATATATCTATATAATAAAATGGAGATTCAAAAACAGATTAGTTCATGGATTTCTCAAAATCAGAATAAAGATATTTCGGTTCCTTTTATCAAAATTCAAGTTGTTTCCGATACATGTGAAAGTTCAGAAAATCCAGTCGTTGGTCCCGGTGGATTAAGTGTAATACCACTTGATCCGCCAGGACCTGTATCTCTATACTTGTGGCATACTAATCCAGAATTTCGTGCTGGTAATTTTCAGACACGCAAAGTAATTCTACGGGAGTTTATTGTTAAACTAAATGGACAGTTTGAATCAGAACTCAAAGGACGACAGTGGAATCGTAAACGTGCCATTGAACAACTACAAGAACAAGATAGTAGTGCAGTTTCACCACCATTAAATACTCCCGAACTTTCTAAAGGAATTTGTCATGTATTAGGATTTCAGTATATTGAAATTGATGAAATTCATAAAAAACTCTTTTCATATCCTCAAGACATGAGATTATGGTCAAAGGAGTTTCCTATATATCTTGTTTCAGTCGGTTGTCGCAGTATCTATGTTAAAGGTAAAGATGAAGAGGCAAGATCATTTTTCAAATCATGGTTTTTTGAATTAGAGAAGACTTATAAATTTGAATGGCCTGTAAGTTCTGGAACATTAAAAGAACTAAAAGATTCACTTGATAGTTTTGGTCTAACCGTTTCAGGTTCGAAGCCAAAAAAGGAAGAATATTCTATTGCTTTGGGAAAAGCTGAGGCAATACATCATATTAATAGAGAATTTTCTTAAATACGTATTAGTATTAAAATTGAACATTAGAGTTTAGAGAATTAAAGCATTGTCTATTTGTTATTATAGGAATATACAATGGAGTTATCTAAAAAGGAAGTTGAAAGTATTAAGAAACAGATTCAGAGTTGGATTGATCATCCAGACAATGAGTTAGAATGTACATTCGGCAAAGGAAATGTTGATGCTACAACATTCTTTCAAGTAGCCCAGCGACTACGTTCAAAAAATATGCGTGAGCTTTCTCAAGAAGACCGTTTAACAATTACAACACCCGATCATGTTCGTTTTACTGTTCAAAGTATGGGAGTTATTCAGCAATACTGTAATGATAATTCTCTACTTAATAAACCATTTATCGCTATGATTAAGGATAGAAGTTCTGTTGATGCCAACGTAGATATTGAACAATATGAAGTTCGTGTTAAAACACGTAGAGAGATTCCCATGGCGAACACTGAGATTGGAATTAAAGATATGTTGACACGTTGGAATCAACAACGTAAAGCTTTTCGTATGATTCGTCGTTGGTCATTTGAAGAACCTGGTATTCGTTATGATTTATCTATTGTGCGTAGCACAGCAAGAACACAGAAAGGTGAATTTAAATGGCAGATAAACTTTCTTGATCAAGATTTATCACTCGCACCTTACTTATATGAGATGGAAGTTGAACTTTTGCGTATGGAAGGAGATACAGTTGAATCTGCCACTAAACGTCTTATCAAGGGTGTAGGAGAAATTCTTAGAGGAATTCAAAAAAATAGTATTCTAATTGGTAAATCAAAGAAAGAAAAGGTTCTTCAACAATTTGAGAGTCTAACAAAATCAAATCGGTTTCTTGGATGTTCTCCAGTTACTCTAGAACAATCTAATTTTGATGAAGTTATCGATGATTCCACGCCAAATATTCGCACTGGTTATAATGTAACAGATAAAGCCGATGGTTTACGTTGTTTAATATTTGTTGATTCTGATGGAGAAGTATACTTAATTGATATGGCGATGAACGTTTATCGAACTGGACTAGGTTGTATTGAAAATCGCGAATCTATTATTGATGGTGAGTGGGTTACAAAGACTAGTAAAAAACAACCTATTAATATGTTTTTAGCGTTTGATATATATTATGCCACAGATTCTAAATTAGTAAGTAAATATCCTTTCTATAAAAAAGAAGATGAAGAAAATTCTCGTTTCTACCAGTTAGATAAATGGGTAAAGACATTTAATAAAGGTGAAGGTCCTAAAAAACTTCTTCCTTATTTAACAACACAGATTACATTAAACATTTCTATAAAAACTTTTATTCAAGCGAAAGCGAACGATTTATCTATCTTTAAGAGCGCATCAAAAGTTCTTGATACGTATAGAATCTACTATACAGATGGGTTAATCTTTACTCCTAACAGTTTACCACTACCTGGTTATAATGAAGAAAAGAATACAGTAAAACCAAGTGCTACATTCTTTAATCAATTTAAATGGAAACCTTCAGAAGATAATACAATTGATTTCTTAGTAAGATTTGAGAAAGTTCCAAATAATCAAAAACTAGATAGAGTAACAGTTGGAATAAAACCTGAGACAAATGAAACAATTCGCTATAAAACGATGCGTTTGTATGTTGGAAGTAGTCGCACTAAAGCATATAATCCTCGTGATACTATTCTAAATGAAAGAAAAGAAGATAATTTAAGAGATAGAAATGAATATAGACCAGTTCCTTTCTATCCTAAACAGTTCTATGATTCAAATGCCAGTATCGCATATGGCGAAGTAAAGCTAGATCCTGCTACATCTGAAGAATATGTATCAACTGAAACAAATAATGAACCTATTCAAGATAAGAGTATTATTGAAATGAGATATGATCCCTCTATGCCAAGTGGATGGCGATGGATACCAATCCGTATTCGCCACGATAAAACAGAGCGTCTACAAAAAGGTATTCTTGCTAGAACATTAAATTCTGAAGCAGTGGCAGATAGTGTATGGAATAGTATTCATGATCCTGTTACTGAATCTATGATTCGTTCTGGAAATACAAATCCTAGTGATAAAGAAGTAAATTCTACAATGAAGAAAGTTGAAGAGAGAAATAATATTTCATTAAAATATTTTGAGCGTAAAGCACCTCAGCAAGATTTAATGTTCGTGCGTGGTCTTCGTGAGTTTCATAATCAATATATTAAAGAAATTATCTTATACAATTCAGTATTAAAAGGAGGGAAAAAAACACTTATTGATATTGCGGTTGGAAAAGGTTCTGATATTCGTCGCTGGGTGAACGCGAAAGTATCATTTGTTCTCGGAATTGATTATGCGGGTGATAATATTACAAATACAGAAGATGGAGCTTATGCTCGATATATCACGTTCAAACAGAGAAATAAGATGGCTGAAGTTCCTCCAATGATATTTGTTATTGGTGATAGTTCCAAACGTATTATTGATGGAACTGCTGGTTCATCTGAGGATGAAAGAGATATTCTAAGAAGTGTATATGGTAAATTTTCACCGATTGGTCCCGTTCCCTCATACGTATCACGAGAAGGTGCTGGAAAACTAAAAGAAGGAGCGGATGCTATGGCATGTATGTTTGCATTACACTATTTCTTTGAAAAGAAAGAATCACTAGATGGTCTATTAAAAAATATTCGTGAAGGATTAAAAGTTGGAGGTTATTTCTTTGGATGTTGTTTTGATGGAGATTCTGTTTTCAAAATGTTTAAAGATACTCCTAAAGGTGGTGTTTTAACCGGCATGGAGAAAGAAGCAATCTTATGGAATATTCGTAAAGATTATGATATTGATGAACTTGAATCTAACGAATTATCTCTAGGACATAAGATTAATGTTGATTTTATTAGCATTGGAAGCCCTGGTGGTCATGATGAGTATCTAGTATCATTCCCGTATTTTGTGGAACGTATGAAAGAAGTTGGATGCGAACTACTAACTGACGCTCAAGCAAATGATATTGGATTAAAGAATGGAACAAATATGTTTGATGTTTCATATGATATGGCTAAACAGTTTGGGAAAAATTATAGCATGAGTGATGCTGTGAAAAAGTTTTCATTCTTAAATCGCTGGTTTATCTTTGTTAAATCACGTGAGGTTGTTCCTGAAGTGGAACAAGAAGAACAGTATATCTCTACTGTAAGACAAAAATCAAATAAAAATATAAAAGTAGAAGAACCACCAGTTCCTGTGGCAGAAGCAACGCGAGTGTCTGTGGCAGAAGCAACGCGAGTGTCTGTAGCAGAAGCACCGCGAGTGTCTGTAGCAGAACCAACAAAACTTGTAATTACAAAGAATCAAACACCCGAAAATCTTGTAACAAAAGAAGAAAAAATAAGTAGTAAACCTGAAAAAGAATCAGATGCGTTAGAAAGAACAATTCCTGTAGAACCTGGAACGGCCGCACCTATTTCAAGAACATATACTT
>Ga0114967_10001493_pt1 | contig 19543 bp, 17 predicted proteins | sample M_130628_MF_Meta_FD_92639 | JGI IMG/M metagenome (GOLD analysis project Ga0114967, IMG submission 92639) | Freshwater microbial communities from Lake Montjoie, Canada to study carbon cycling - M_130628_MF_MetaG | ecosystem: Environmental > Aquatic > Freshwater > Lake | place: Lake Montjoie... | reverse complement strand
TTTGCTTGCTGCACCATCTAGGCGATCTTTATCTTTTGCAATCAGAGCAAGGTCAAAGCCCTGTGCACCAAGGGCTTGAGCCACTTCAAAGCCCAAGCCTCGACTGCCCCCTGAGATAACGGCTAATTGCCTCTGTGATTCCATGGGCAAACTCTGCCCTGATGTGCTCAATCTCGCCTGTTGGAGGTCGAGTGGAATTTATCTGCATGCGCATGCGGAGGATAGGCTAGGCATTGTTACAACGAGATTTGAGTTAGAACTGAAGGAGGGCCAGTGTCGGCATCAGATTCCAACCCCCACGTAAATTCAATTGTAGGCAATGTGGTTGGTAGCGACGCAGCTAAAGAGTTTGGCGCCAATGAATGGCTCGTTGATGAAATGTATGAAAGATTTTTAGTAGATCCACAATCAGTTGATAAAGCATGGTGGGATTTCTTCTCTGACTTCACACCTGCTCCTGGGGGATCTGGATCATCACCGAAAGTGAATGCGCCTCGTGCCGGAACACCACCTGTACCGAAGTCTGTGCAAAAAGCTGTACCAGTTGCTGCGCCGATTACTCCCATAGTCGCTGCGCCTGCAACACCCGTAGTCGCACCAGTTACACCTGTTGTTACACCCGCTGCACCAGTTACTGCTTCACAACCTGTTGTGCGCGAAGTAAAACAACAAAACCCAACTCCAGCAGATCCAGTTGTAAAGCCCGTTCCAGTATTAGTAACACCGAGTGCTTCAACACTTGAGCCAATTCGTGGAGTAGCGGCTCGTGTTGTACAGAGCATGGAAGCATCACTGAGCGTTCCAACTGCGACAAGCGTTCGTGCGATTCCTGCAAAGCTCATGATTGATAATCGAATTGTTATAAACAATCACTTGAAGCGCGCACGTGGTGGAAAAGTTTCATTCACACACATCATTGGTTACGCAATGATCAAGGCGTTGCGATTAATGCCAGAGATGAACGCCTACTTTGGTGAATTAGATGGAAAACCAGCAGTTGGCCATCCAGAACATATCAATCTTGGAATCGCTATTGATTTACCTAAAGCAGATGGATCACGTCAACTATTAGTGCCATCAATCAAGGGCTGTGAAGAATTAGATTTTGCTCAATTCTGGAGCGCCTATGAAGATGTAGTACGTAAAGCACGCAATGGAAACCTTGCAGTTGAAGATTTTGCGGGAACCACAGTCTCACTTACAAATCCAGGCACAATCGGAACAGTTCACTCAGTTCCACGACTGGTGCAAGGACAAGGACTCATAATTGGTGTTGGAGCCTTGGATTATCCGGCAGAATTTCAAGGAGCAAGTGAAGAAACGCTTGTTCGTTTAGCGATTAGCAAAGTTGTAACTCTTACAAGTACATACGATCACCGCGTAATTCAAGGTGCACAATCTGGAGATTATTTGCGCCGAGTACATGAAATTTTACTCGGTAGCGAAAACTTTTACGATGAAATCTTTGCTGCCCTTCGCATTCCGTATGTCCCAATTCGCTGGGCCCAGGATTTTGATTTCTCTAAAGAGGATGAAATTAGTAAAACTGCACGTGTGCAACAACTCATTGCTGCATATCGCAAACATGGCCATTTGATGGCAGATATCGATCCACTGGAATATCGTCAACGTATTCATCCAGATCTCGATGTAGTAACACACGGTCTTACTTTGTGGGATCTTGATCGCGAATTTGCAACAGGTGGATTTGGTGGCAAGAAGTTCATGAAGCTTCGCGATGTTTTGGGCATTCTTCGCAATTCATACTGCCGCACTATTGGTGTGGAATATATGTATATCGAAAGCCCGCAAGAGCGTGAATGGATTCAAGAGCATGTAGAAGTTGGGGCACCGCAATTTCCACGTGAAGAACAGCTACGTATTTTGTACGAACTCAATGGCGCAGAGGCATTTGAATCATTCCTACAAACTAAATTTGTGGGTCAGAAGCGCTTCTCACTCGAAGGTGGCGAATCTGTTATTCCAATTTTAGATGCAGTCATTTCAAGTGCAGCAGATCGTGGACTTGATGAAGTGTGTATTGGTATGCCACACCGTGGACGCCTCAATGTTTTAGCAAATATTGCAGGAAAGTCACATGGACAGATTTTCCAAGAGTTCGAAGGTAACTACACTGAGAACCAAGTACAGGGCAGTGGCGATGTGAAGTATCACTTGGGTACTGAAGGTGTATTTACTGCTGAATCTGGGGCTACAACAAAGATTTATTTGGCAGCTAATCCCTCTCACTTAGAGGCTGCAAATCCTGTTCTAGAGGGCATCGTTCGCGCAAAGCAAGACAAACTCAATATTAAGAATGCTTATTCTGTAATGCCTATTTTGCTTCACGGAGATGCAGCATTTGCTGGCCAAGGCGTTGTGGCAGAAACTTTGCAACTCTCCCAATTAGCGGGATATCGCACTGGCGGAACCATACATATTGTTATCAATAACCAGGTGGGTTTTACTACCTCACCACATGCATCGCGCACTGCAACATACTCAACAGATATTGCTAAATTGATTCAATCTCCAGTTTTTCATGTCAATGGTGATGATCCAGAAGCATGTGTGCGCGTTGCTCGCTTAGCCTTTGAATACCGCCAGGCATTCAATAAAGATGTTGTTATCGACATGGTTTGTTACCGCCGTCGTGGACACAACGAAGGTGACGAACCAAGTTTTACCCAGCCACTGATGTATAAGTTAATTGATGCAAAGCGCTCAACTCGTAAGCTCTACACAGAGGCCCTCATTGGCCGCGGAGATATTTCTGTTGAAGAAGCCGAAGAAGTTTTGCGTGATTACCAGTCAAAACTCGAGGCTGTATTTGAAGCAGTTCATAATCACGTCCCAGATACTGATGCCAACTTTAAGGTTCCGGTTGCACCGGATGCTGATCACATTGAAACAAGTATTCCTGAAGCAACAGCGCGAGCAATTGCTGCAACACAATTAGCAATTCCAGATGGATTCAATGTTCATCCAAAATTACTTCCACAATTAGCAAAGCGCGTTGAGTCACTCAATGATGCAACTATTGATTGGTCAATGGGTGAAACTCTTGCCTTTGGATCAATTCTGCTTGATGGTCATCCAATTCGTTTAGCGGGTCAAGATTCGCGCCGTGGAACATTTAGTAGTCGCCATGCAGTCGTTATCGATAAAGAAAATGGCAATGAGTGGACACCACTGCGCGGCTTGATTAGCGATGAAAATCAATTCTTCGCAATCGACTCACTGCTTAGCGAATATGCGGCAATGGGCTTTGAATATGGTTATAGCGTTGTGCGCGATGATGCACTTGTCGTTTGGGAAGGCCAGTTTGGTGATTTTGCCAATGGTGCACAAACAATTATCGATGAATTTATCTCATCTGCTTTGCAAAAATGGGGCGAGCGATCTTCACTCGTTCTTTTGTTGCCACATGGATATGAAGGTCAAGGACCAGATCATTCATCTGCGCGAATTGAACGCTATTTAGCAATGTGTGCAGAGCTGAATATGACTGTTGCCCAACCCTCTAATCCTGCTTCTTATTTCCACTTATTGCGTTGGCACATCAAGAATCCAACTCGTAGACCAATGATTGTCTTTACACCTAAATCAATGTTGCGCCTTCGCGCGGCAGCATCTGCAATTACTGATTTCACAAGCGGGCATTTCCAACCGCTTATCTCAGATCCTAAAGTTAGCGATGCAACGCGACTTATCTTCTGTTCTGGAAAGGTTTATCACGACCTGGTTGTAGAGCGTGAAAAACTAGGAGAGAACACAACTGCAATTGTTCGACTAGAACTTCTTTATCCACTTCCTGCTGCAGAGATGGCAGCAGAAGCTGCAAAACATCCGAATGCAAATCTTTTGTGGGTTCAAGATGAACCTGCAAATCAAGGTCCATGGCCATTTGTTGCACTTCGCACTGCAGAACAATTTGGTGGCGAAGGATTCGGTGGACGTAATCTTCGTCGAGTTTCACGGCGCGCTACTGCAGCGCCGGCTACTGGTAATCATCATTTGCATGAAGAAGAGCAGAAAGCACTTCTTATGGAAGCCTTTACTCGCTAAATTATTTCTTACTTCTCCAGTAACGAAAAAGAACTTTTCCGCGAATTTCATGGGGGGAGATCCATCCCCACTGGCGAGAATCTGTACTTTCAGTTGAGTCGCCTTCCACCCAATAGCGTCCGCTATGAAATTTCTGAATCCGCTTCACTAGGTAAATTCCAGGACGCTCTTCTCGTTCGATAACAACAATTGCTCCGCGTTCAAGAGCACTAGTTTGGCCATGGAGCCAGCGCACAAATAGCCAGTCACCTTCGCTAAATGTGGGCTGCATGGATTGGCCGCTGACACCGACTGTGCCGAATTTGCCCATAGGCGGTAGTCTCGCATCTGTAGGGAAAATTTTGTATTGATAAAGATTAAAATAGGAGAGGCACACACTATGTTTTCACCAAAGATAACCGTTCACGCACACTGCGATCTTCCATGTGGCGTTTATGACCCAGCTCAAGCACGCATCGAAGCACTTTCTGTGAAGGCCTGCATGGAAAAATATGCAGCAAACACAGATGCGGATTTCCGATCACGCTCTGTAGCAATCAAAGAAGAGCGCTCACACCAAGTAAAAGAGCACCTCTGGGTTCTCTGGACTGATTATTTCAAGCCAAACCACTTTGAAGCACATCCACAACTTCACACACTTTTCAATGAAGCAACAAAACTTGCAGGCGCTGCTGGCACAAAGGGCACCCAAGATGTTGCTGTTGCAGATAAGTTGATCTCAAAGATTGATGAGATTGCTGAAATTTTCTGGGCAACTAAGAAATAAGGTTTTGCGCGGCAGTGCGAGCGAGGAAAGATACTCGCTCCACTGTCGTTCTTTTTAAGATGGCAGTTGCAATCTGACGCTCTCCATCAAAGACATCGCATTCGAAAATTAGATTACGTCCAGCAACTTCCACGCATCTAGCATTGCCGCGTAGTTCAGCGCCAATACCTGCCGAATTGAGGGAATTGAATTCCATACTTACAAAAATCGTTGTTTCACCCGATTCCAAATAATCAGCGATTGCGATTATTGCTGCATGTTCCATGATGTTGAGAAGATGTGATTGTGCAACTATCGGTAAATCACCGATACCCATTGCAACAGCTGTATCACCCGGTCGTACAGTCATCACTGCAAAACCAACAGCACCTATTACATCTTCTTCAGATTGCATAACGAATTACTTCTGCCCATCGTCAAATCGAATTTCTTGCGTGTGCTCAATTGTTACCTCGCGGTGTTCGATATTGCCAAATTCGTCAATCTCTATTGAAATTTCAGTCATCTTAAATTCTGTAACAACTTCAGATGAAAATTGACCCGCCATTTGTGCCTGCAGTTGTAGATGAATCTGATCGTGCAATTCCTGAGGAGCACTTTCACAGCATGAACGGCGCAATACATCTTGTAAGAGAGTGCGCATTACTTGTTCATGCTCTAACTCTGCTTGGCAATTTGGGCACATTGTCATATGTGATGCAATCGCTTGGCCCCTTGGCTCTTGGTCGATATCTCCATCGATGAAGATAACAATTGAGTTCAAGACATCAGCGCAAGGAATTTCTTGGAATATCATTTTTTGCTCCCCTCTTTTGGAGAGTTCTTTTTGGATTCAGTGTCATAACCAAGTTCTTTTGCATACTCAGTAAGGCGCTCTCGCAGTTGTTTTCGCCCACGATGCAAGCGCGACATGATTGTTCCGGCGGGCGCACCAACAATTTCAGCTATCTCTTTATATGAAAAGCCTTCTACATCGGCTAAATAGACAGCAATACGAAACTCCTCAGGAATATCGAGAAGTGCTCGCTTGATATCACTATCAGGAAGATTTTCGAGTGCTTCTACTTCTGCAGATTTACCTTGATCACTTGTATGTGATGCAGATTTGAAAAGATCCGAATCATCTACTTCACTAGATGTTAGTTGAGGTCGTCGTTGATCTTTGCGATACGTATTTATAAAAGTAGTTGTCAGGACGCGATAAAGCCACGCTTTTAGATTTGTGCCTGGTTCGAATTGGTGAAAAGATGCAAATGCTTTGAGATATGTATCTTGTACTAAATCTTTTGCATCGTCAGGATTCTTTGTATATCGAAGCGCTGCTGCATACAGCTGATTTGTAAAGGCAAGAGCATCTCGCTCGAAGCGGATAGTGCGCTCCGCCGAGCTCTCTTTGACTAAGTCTGTCGATGTCATTGCAGTTAGATTATCGCTAAAAGAGGGTTTCTGGCTCGCCAAGAGTTATCGCACGCGTCAATTTTTCTCCCGTGTTAGCCACAGAATTTACCTCACTCGATACGGGACGTGTAACTAAGTTGGCATCTGGTTTTTCTAAGACCATCAGATTTTGCAGAGTAGGAATATCTCGCTCTTGCGGATTGAGCCATGCATCCCAGCGATCCCTAGGCATCATTACTGGCATGCGACTATGAATAGTTGCTAATTCACCAACTGCTTCTCGGGTTATTACAGATGCACTTTCAATTGTTACGCCCTCAGGGCTTTGCCAAGAACTCCAAATACCTGCAATAGAAAGTTGTATTCCATTCTCTGAAGATATAAAAAATGGTTGCTTTGGAGAATAAGCACCGAGTGCTGTTGCCCATTCGTAATAACCTTCAGCAGGGATAAGACAGCGTGTTCTACGAAATGCATCACGAAAAGTTGGCTTCTCATGTATTGATTCGCTGCGAGCATTGATTGCACGGGATTGAGAAATTTTTGCTTCATTTTCATCTTTGAGCCACGGAGCAATGAGTCCCCATGAGAGCGTTGTTAAATCTCGTGAAAGTGCATCTCCACCATTGAATGCAGATGAGCGAATAATATAAATCTCATTTGTCGGAGCAATATTCCAATTTTGGGGCAGAGCCTCTTGTGGCGCGATACCAGTTACCTCAAATTGTTCAATGAGATCTCGCATCTGCGCGCTCTGGGCATAACGACCACACATGCGGCAAGGATAGACTGAGCGCATGTCTGACGCGAAAGTTCAACCTCATTGGCCTGCGCCATTTCGAGGATCACACAGTGTGATTTCGCGCGTCGTAATTCCCGGTTCAAAATCCGTTACCAATAGAGCCCTCATCCTTGCATCACAATGCACAAGCCCTTCACTACTGCGACGCCCATTAGTTTCACGAGATTGCGAACTCATGGTGAGTGGATTACGTGGATTAGGTATTGGTATTGAAGAGATCCAAACTACTTTTGATGGCGTTGAAGAGTTGCAGTGGAAAGTAACTCCAGCACCATTGCACGGAAATATAAGTATTGATGTAGGAAATGCAGGAACAGTTATGCGCTTCTTGCCACCATTTGCAGCCCTTGCTAAAGGTGATATTTCCTTTGATGGAGATCCTCGTTCTCATGAGCGACCACTAGGACCAGTAATAAAAGCGCTAGAAGATTTAGGAATATCAATTAGCCATGATGGTCGTTATAGCTTGCCTATAGTTTTACATGGCAATGGTGAAATTCCTGGCGGAGAATTAGTTATCGATGCAAGTGCATCGAGCCAATTTTTATCTGCGCTATTACTCATTGCACCAAGTATGAAAAATGGTCTGATTGCACGCCATGTTGGAACTTCACTTCCATCCATGCCTCATATTGAGATGACTGTTGAAATGCTCAGAGATTTTGGCGCAGAAGTAGTTGTCGATTCGAAGTCGAATACATGGACTGTGCACTCAGGAGATCTACACGTCAAAGAATTAGTTATCGAGCCTGATCTTTCAAATGCAGCACCATTCTTATCAATGGCAATGGTGAGCGGTGGCAGTATCACAATTGCAGACTGGCCAATAAAAACAACACAACCAGGTGATCAACTCCGCTCAATACTCATACGTATGGGTGCAAAAGTTGAATTACATTCAGAAGGTCTCACTGTGTCAGGTAAAGGAAAAATATCTGGAATTGATATTGATTTACATGATGTCGGTGAACTCACTCCATCAATTGCAGCACTTGCTGCATTAGCTGATTCACCGTCACATCTGCGTGGTATTGGTCATTTGCGTTTGCACGAAACAGATCGCCTTGCAGCCCTTACTCGTGAAATTAATTCACTTGGCGGAAATGTTCGTGAAGAAGAGAGTTCACTTCATATTACTCCTGCTCCATTACATGGTGGCGTGTTCCATACATATGACGATCACCGATTAGCAACTGCTGGCGCAGTAATTGGCCTTGTAGTAGAAGGGGTTGAAGTAGAAAACATTGCTACAACTCGTAAGACGTTGCCAGATTTTCCGGGATTATGGAGCTCAATTCTTCAATGATGGCACAACGTGAATATGACGAATCGGATGCACGCATTCGACCATCGAGAAGCACTCGACCACGCAGTAAAGATCGTCCTGATTATTCAGATGCATTACAAGCATTAGTAACAACGGTTGATCGCGGTCGACAGACATGTATTTCCGATGACGGCACAATTATTACTGCAATGAGAGCCCGAGAACTTGGACCAAAATCTGTAGTTGTTGGAGATCTCGTTTCTGTTGTCGGAGATGTCACTGGCAGTGAAGGATCATTAGCGCGCATCGTTGCCATACAAGAGCGACGAAATAGTTTGAGTCGAACAGTAGATGATGATGCAAAAGTAGAGCGAACAATCGTTGCAAATATAGATCAGCTAGTTATTGTCGTTGCAGCCTCTAATCCTGAGCCACGAAGAGGACTTATTGACCGCTTTCTTGTCTGTGCTTTCAATGAAGGAATAACACCAATTCTCCTCATCACAAAAAATGATTTAGGAGCAGCACCCGCTTTTCTTTTGGATTATGCACACCTTGGTATTCAAATTTTGCATACCTCAATCAAGACTGATTCTCGGGAAAAAGATATTGAGATGCTGCGAGAGTTATTACTTGGCAAGACTTCAGTATTAGTTGGCCATTCAGGAGTTGGAAAATCAACACTTATCAATGCCCTTGTTCCTAATGCGATGCGACTAACAGGAGATGTTAACGATGTCACTGGGCGAGGACGGCATACATCGTCGAGTGCTATTGCACTTCCTCTTGCTGCAACGTTAGAACTTCAAGATGGATGGATTATTGATACTCCGGGAATTCGAGCATTCGGACTTTCGCATTTAGATCCGAACAAGATAGTTGCAGCCTTTGGTGATCTATCAGAGGTTGCAGCAACCTGCATGAATAATTGCACGCATAATGAGAAAGATTGCCGATTAGATGCATGGGCAGCACCAGATGGTGTGACTAATTCGGCACGTACTGCACGCTTAGAAAGCCTTCGTTCGTTGCTTTCAATAAAGGGCGAAATCACCACGGAAAATCTTGCTTCGCTAGACTAAAGCACATGAGCACATCTGCTTACTCAGACGATTTAGCATTTGCGCACAGCCTTGCAGATATTGCCGATGCAATTACATTAGATCGATATCAAGCCCAAGATTTAGTCATTACAACAAAGCCAGATAACACTCCAGTAACAGATGCAGATAGAGCAACGGAAAAAGCAATAACCAAGGCAATTGCCGATGAACGCCCCAACGATGGAGTTGTTGGGGAAGAATTCGGAAAAAGCAATGAGAATGCCACAAGATATTGGGTCATTGATCCAATTGATGGAACAAAAAATTTCATGCGAGGAGTTCCAACATGGGCGACTCTTATTGGTTTAGTTGAACGAAGTTCTGATGGAACTGAGAGTGTTGTAGTTGGGGTTGTTAGCGCACCGGCACTTGCACGCCGCTGGTTTGCATCAAAGAACTCTGGTGCATTTGTAATCTTTGCTAATGGCGCCCCTAAGAAAATTTTGGTTTCAAAAGTAAATTCCATTGCTGATTCATCCATTACCTATTCAGATTTTCTCGGCTGGAATGAAAAACTGTCATCGTTTAGAAAACTTTTAGATTCTGCTTGGCGCACACGTGGTTATGGAGATTTTTGGTCACATATGTTGGTGGCTGAAGGCGCAGTAGATGTTGCAATCGAACCATCACTTGCCCTATGGGATATGGCAGCACTTGATATTATTGTGCGCGAAGCAGGTGGAGAATTTTCTGGCACAAATGGAATAAGTGGTCCATTTCAAAGAAGTGGATTATCAAGCAATGGCATACTTCATAAGAAGATTGTAGAAGCACTCTCATGAGCACCTCACTAGAACAGACCACTCTTGCTGTTGAGGGCATGACATGTTCGGCATGCGTCAATGCGATTGAGCGCACGTTGAATTCCATCGAAGGAGTCAAGGCAAGTGTTAATTTTGGTACTGAAACTGTTCACATATTGGCTCCAGCTGAAATAAATCCTAAAGTCTTTATGCAAAAAATAAAGGATGCTGGATATTCTGCATCTCCACTAGGTGATTCAACGCATATCGCGATGCATAATAGAAAATCAGTGGTTGCCTTATTTTTTGCAGTACTTTTTGCCATTCCAGCCATCACGATTTCAATGACAATGAGTTGGCATCATGCGATAGATATGTGGAGTCATGACATGTTGGACCTTTTTGGCATTCTTCACCCTACTTATTCGCCAACTGCGTGGCTTGTTATTGCATTGACTGCCCCAGTTGTTCTCATTGTTGCTTGGCCAATTCATCGGGCGGCATTGCGAAACTTGATGCATCCAACTATGGATAATTTAGTTTCACTTGGATCGCTGAGCGCATTTGGTTGGTCAATTTATGCAAACTCAACAGGTGCGGGAGATGTGTACACAGAGGTTGCAGGAGGAGTAATTCTCTTTGTTGTACTTGGTCGCTATCTTGAAACGCGTGCAAAGCGTCGCGCTAGTAGTGCGCTATCAACATTGCTTTCACTTGGTGCTAAAGAGGTAACGATTATTCGTGGGGGATTGCCGCTAATTTCTTCCATTGAAAATCTACAAATTGGTGATGAATTTGAAGTTCGTCCAGGTGATCGAATCGCAACAGATGGAATTGTTGTTTCAGGTAGTAGCGCGGTTGATAACTCCTTACTCACTGGTGAATCAGCACTAATCGATGTAACTATTGGATCTGCAGTCATCGGGGCATCGCTCAATCACAACGGTCGATTAGTTATTCGAGCGACTCGTATCGGTAGCGACACGGAGCTTGCAAGAATTACAACGATGGTTGTCAATGCCCAGAGCACTAAAGCACCAATTCAACGTCTTGCAGACCGCATTAGTGCAGTCTTTGTTCCAATCGTGACAGTAGGTGCAATTGCTACTTACTTTATCTGGCGCTATAACGGTAATTCACTTACTCAATCCATCTCAGTAGCAATTACTGTTTTAGTAATTGCATGCCCGTGTGCCCTTGGATTAGCAACACCCGTTGCTCTTTTAGTTGCATCTGGTCGGGGTGCACAACGCGGAATCGTTATTCGGGAGCCTCGAGTTCTAGAAGTTGCACGCACTATCGACACTGTTATTTTGGATAAGACTGGAACGCTCACAGCCGGTGTTATGAAAGTCCAACAAGTAAGCGTTGTACTTGAAGCAGGATCAGTGCTTGGTAAGAATTTCACGGACTTGTTGAAAGAGGCGACAATTCTTTCAAGTGCGCTCTCAATTGAAAGCCAGAATAATCATCCAATTGCTCATGCAATTAGTTCCTATGTCTCTGCTCAATCCATCAAGGCAACGACTGTGACAGATTTTTCAGTCTCTCCTGGCGCCGGCGCTGCAGGACGCGTTAATCTTGGAATTCAATCTCCTGTTGTACTCATTGGATCACCACAAGCAGTTGCACATGCATCCACAATGTTTCACCCTGAAATCACCAATGCGATTGCGAAAGCACAGTCTGCTGGACTAACTATTTCTGTTTTAGCATGGGATGGCGTCGCACTTGCTGTCTTCGCAGTTGGCGATGAAATAAAGGTAGATGCAGCAGAGACAGTCATTGCCCTGAGAGCAATGGGAATCACGCCATGGCTTGTAACAGGAGATAGTCCAGAAGTTGCTGCCAACGTTGCAGCCCTTGTGTCAATCGATCAAGACCATGTCGTCGCAAGTGCTCTGCCACAAGACAAGCTTGCAATTGTTGAGAAATTAAAGAGTGAAGGTCATCGCGTGCTGATGATTGGTGATGGCATCAATGATGCTGCAGCCCTAAGCGCTGCAGATTTGAGCATGGCGATGGGCACAGGAACAGATACCGCTATTTCGAGTGCGGATATCACCCTGATGCGTACGACTTTTTCTAGTGTTATTGATGCTTTGAAATTATCGAAAAAGACCGTACGTATCATTAGAACAAATCTTGGATGGGCATTTCTCTACAACGTCGTTGGTATTCCAATTGCAGCACTTGGGCTTTTGACCCCAATCTATGCCGCAGCGGCGATGGCAGCTAGTTCACTCTTTGTTGTAACAAATTCGCTGCGAATCAAATAGAGATTAAATAAAATAAGGACCTAAAAGGTCCCTATTTTAATTGGTAGCGGGGGCAGGATTTGAACCTACGACCTCTGGGTTATGAGCCCAGCGAGCTACCGAGCTGCTCCACCCCGCGTCGGTAGAGCAATCGTAGGCGTTGGCTAGGTAAAGACCAAATCGCGTAGAAATTACTGCAGATAATCTCTAATTATTTACGAGATTGTGCAGCAATAGCTGATGTGATTGCAGACTTCAAGCGATCTTGTGCACGGCCATATGCAGTGAAATCACCCTTTGCAAGTGCAGCTTGTCCATCTGCAAGTGCTTGCTTTGCACTCGCAAGTGCATTTGCTAATGCACTATTTGCATTTCCATTTGCTGGTGACGTTGTTCCAGAGTTTCCACCGGCATTAGTTGTTGTTCCAGAGTTTCCACCAAATACTTGATCGAGTGCTCCCTTGAGATTATCGTCATATCCGATTTGATCACCGAATGAAACAAGAACCTTTTGAAGTAATGGATATGCAGCACTGTTTGCAGTTGCACGAACATATACAGGTTGCACGTAAAGTAATCCGCCACCTACAGGAAGTGTTAAGAGATTACCGAGTACAACATCAGAGCCACCTTGTCGCAATAGTGAGAGTGAATTAGCAACTTCTGGTTTAGCTTCAAAGTTTGATGCAACCTGTGAAGGCCCTGCAACGTTTGTACTACGAGGTAATTGCAATACAGAAATCTTTCCGTAATCGGGACCTGGATCTGAATTCACAACTGCGAATGCAGATAAGTTTTCACGACCACCGCGTGGTACGAATGGTGTTGTCAAAGAAAATGTTGGTTTCTTACTTCCAGGCATTTCTAAAGTGAGATAGTAAGGAGGTTGTGCTCCAGCATTTCCACCAAATGTTGATGGGTCACGAGGTACGCGCCAGAAATCTTGTCCACCGTAAAATGCTCCAGCGGTCTTGACGTGATAGGCGCTCAAGATTTCACGTTGAACTCGGAAGAGATCCTCTGGATAACGAATATGGTCTAGTAATTGTGCTGAAATATCTTTCTTCGCCTTTACTGTGCCTGGGAAGGCTTTGCTCCATGTTGTAAGCACTGGATCTTTCTCGTCCCATTGGTAGAGGGTGACTGTTCCATCATAAGCGTCAACTGTTGCCTTTATAGAGTTACGCATGTAATTGACTGTCTTATTTCCTTGAGCAGTAATCGATGTTGAATTTGAAGTGAGCGCATCCGTTGTAGCACTTGATAAAACTGTTTCTTTCGAATACGGATACCCAGCACTAGTTGTATATCCATCGATAATCCAAAGTACTTTTCCATCAACAATCGCAGGATATGGATCTCCATCAAGGGTTAGCCATGGCGCAACTTTTGCGACTCGTTCACGAGGGTTTCGATTGAATAGAATCTTTGAATCCTTATTGATTAGGTTTGATAAAAGAAGTTTCTGTTCCTGATACTTGATGGCAAAGACTAATTTGTTGAATAGTGAGCCAACTGGAACTCCGCCAGTTCCACTATATGTGTAGTTCTTTTGACCATTAGCAGAGGCATCATCGGGATAATCGAATTCAACGGGTGAATCAGTCTTGACTCCACCAATGATTGAATAATCTGGAACATTCTCACCGAAATAAATACGTGGTTGGAAATCTCCGAGGCCCTTTGTTGGAGGTAGGTCGCCAACAGCAAAGGAAGGTTTTCCATCTGCATCGCGAGCATTTCCATATGCAGCCACCAAACCAAAACCGTGTGTATAGACAAGGTGATCATTGATCCAGTTACGACTTGGATTACCATCGATATTGAGTTCGCGAACGGCAACAATTACGTCGCGCTCCACGCCATCTACTTTATAACGATCAACATCGAGTGATTCAGGGAAAGTGTAATAAGGCTTTATCTGTTGTAATTGACGAAAAGTCGCTGAAAGTACGTTGGGATCCATCAAACGAATATTTGAAATCGTTGCGGCGTCATTTGCAAGTTGTCCAGCAGAAGTTGAAATTGTGGCCTGGTAGTCAGTAACGGTGACATCGTCTAGGCCATAGGCAGTACGAGTAGCATCGATATTGCGCTGAATAAAAGGGGCTTCCTTTGATGATTCACTTGGCTTTACTTGGAATTGCTGGATCGCACCTGGATAGATTCCTGCAATTAATACAGATGAAATAACGAGAAGTGCTGTACCCGCCGCCGGTAATACCCAAGAACGACGAATAATATTTGCAAAGAATAGAAGTGCGCAGACCACAGCGATAGCAGAAAGAATCGCTTTTGCAGGCAATACAGCATTCACATCTGTAAAGGTAAGACCAGTAATCAGTTTGCTCTGCTTGAGTGCAAGCGCATAACGATCAAACCAATATGCAACTGCTTTGATCAAAACTAAAAGTCCTAAAAGAACTGAGAGCTGAACGCGCGCAGCAACAGTTGTGCGATCTTCACGTACCTGCAGACGAATTCCACCATAGAGGTAATGAACTACTGCAGTTGCAATGAGTGTGAGTACAAGTGTTGAGATTCCCCAGGCAATTAAGCTCTGCCAGAATGGAAGGCGGAAAGTGAAGAAGGAGATATCCATTCCAAATTGTGGATCCTTGACACCGAATGAAGTTGAGTTTTTGAAGAGCAACCATGTATTCCACAGTTGCGCACCAGATGTGCCAGAGAAATAAAAGAGGGCCACTGCAAGTGCTGCAAAGACCCAACGACGAATTGGTTCGATCTGTGCACGGTAGCGCTCGAGGTTATCCGCCTCTACTGCCATTGGAACATAAAAAGGACGTTTGCGAAATGCTAAATACACATTGAGAGAGATAACAAATGAAGTGATGAGGCCGGTGACAATAAATAACTCAATTTTCGTAAAGAGAATTGTGCTCCACACGCTTGTGAAATTCACGGATTTGAACCACAGCCAGTCAGCATAGAAACCACTAAGTGATAAGACGATTGCTCCCAGTACTACAAGGATTCCTATCGTGATTGGAAGTGGACCGCGTTTGCGTGGGAAATTGAACTGCTGGTTAGCGCTACTCATCATGCGCCTACGTTAGCGCACCCGTTACTTTCTTTCATCTGTGATTTTTCATTCTCAGAAGCGCCTTCAATGAGGCGTAACTGGTCTATCGCCTCGCCTAAATTTGTGACCGCGATTACCCTCATACCCTTAGGGATTCTTGAGAGTTCTTTGCAGTTGCTTATAGGACTCATAAAGATAGTCGCACCTGCACGGTGTGCAGCAATTATTTTTTCTGCGATGCCACCTATTGGTCCAATAGATCCAGTTGGCGAAATGGTTCCAGTTCCAGCAATGTGGTCATTTCCTAATATATTTTCTTCTGTTAGTAATTCGACAATTCCAAGTGTAAATACAAAGCCGCCACTTGGTCCACCAGTTTTGCGCACATCAAAGGCAATATCTTCGGCGCGAATAGGTATTTCATTATTTCGCAATTTGTTAGCGTTCAAGTAATCAATGGCGGCAAGAACTGACGCGTTTTGCGAAACCTTCATATCTTTTTTAGAGGCAATCTCTTCAGCCTTTGCTGTTGTGTTCTTACGAAATATCGCCGACCGTGGGTAAACAACTCGATCTCCCTTTATCCATGTATAGAGGACTTCAGGACCAAAAACTTTTGAATCGGGATTAGAGACAAGAATGGAGAGTAAATCAAGCCTTGCGCTGGGCTGAAATATTTTATGACCAGTAATTTTGATGGTGGAATCAAAAATATTGACAGCATTTCCCGGGATAAGAACGACATAGGGCAGAGGCATGAGTACTGCGCCAATGAGAAAGAGTGAAAGTATTATTTTTGCTAAGAGAGGGAGCGGGGAGTAACGCATCAGAAGTTAATTCTGAGGATCAGTTTCATCATTGCGCTTGACTTGCTCTGCAGTTTCATTCGAAGGAGAAGCGAGTTTTTGCTGCTGTGCCAGAGATTCTTGAAATCGCTGGAAATGGTTCACAGAACGTGATGTCTCTTGCTCGAAGCGCCCTTGAAATTTAGTAACCCACAAAACATAACCCAGCGCGCCAATGAGGGCAGCAAGTGGGACTACCCACCATATTAGGGCGATGAATGCGCTGGACATAGTGCCTACCTTAGCGCTGACGGGAAGAAATCTCGCATTGTGATTGTTGGACTACATAGTGCCGCATTTTGTGAAGATGAGAGGATAGTTACTATGAGCGCGATGGGATTTACTCCAGATGATTCGGAAGAAAATAATTCCAACGAGCCAGAAAATTCTGCAGATTTTGCGGCGATGATGAAAGATATGCAAGAGAAGATTCAAGAGCAATTCCAAAATCTAGGTGTGAGTGCAGATTTCAATCCACTTGGTTTTATAAATCAATTTACGCAAGGCGCACAAAATAGCGCAGCGGGTTCACTACCTAAAGATGTAGTTTCCGAGACTGCAAAGAAGTTTGTTCAAGCACATGGTTCATCTCCTATTGGCGCCAACGATGTTGCTCAAATTCAAGAGGCGCTAGCTCTTGCAGAACTGTGGCTAGATGGTGCAACTTTTTTCTCGCCTGCAACGGCGCTTCCAACAAATAGCGCTCTGAGTCGAATTGATTGGGTCAATGCAACTCTTCCTGGATGGCAGGCAATGGTTGAACCACTTGCTAGCGGTTTTGCAGGTGCGATTAGTGAACTCCTCGATAGCGCAATGGAGGCTCAAGCGGGTGAAAGTGAGGCCGGTGCTCTCAATATTCCAGTGGGCGCAATTGCCGGCTTACTTCGCTCATTTATAGGTTCACTCATGGCAACACAATTAGGTCAATCAGTTGGCGGGCTATCAGCTGGAATGACAGGTGCACATGATGTTGGGTTACCACTACTTGATCCTGCATATCCGGCACTAGTTCCTCAAAATATCAATGAATGGGGTAAAGATTTAGATATTCCAATGGAAGAAGTGCGCATATTTCATGCCCTTCGCGAAGCTGCAATTGCTCGCCTCTTTGCACATAACCCTTGGTTAGTTTCATATATTCAAAGCTCGGTAACAGAATATGGCAAAGGGATTCGCATAAATATCGATGCAATTCAACGTCAGGCACAAGAAGCATTTGAGTCTGCACAAGAAAATGGAGAGTTCGATCCAACTAATCCTGAAAGTTTCTCGCTTGCACTCAATAATGGAATATTTACACCAGAGGAAACCCCTGCTCAGAAAAGTGCACTAACAAAGTTAGAAACAGCGCTCGCACTTATCGATGGCTGGGCAGATGAAATAAGTGAGAATGCAGCGGGTGATCGCTTGCCACATATTGGAGCCCTAAGTGAAACTCTTCGTCGTCGTCGTGCAACTTCTGCGCCTGCGCAACAATTATTTTCATCGCTCTTTGGTTTAGAAGTTTCACCACGACTATCTCGTGAAGCAAAAACGTTTTGGAATAAGGTTCTAGAACTCGGTGATATCGAATCACGTGATCGAATTTGGAGTGGCTTTTTGCCAACTGCCCAGGATCTCTCAACGCCAGAATTGTTTATCGCCAGCACGACCATCCCTGACGATCTCAGTAACCTCTAAAAGCAGCAATCTTTAAAAGCGAAGTCCCCGGGCGCACATTCAATATCTGCCTTCCCCTTGCAGATATAGAACGGTTATCCGAGGACTTCGTGGTCAAAACCTAAGCGAAATAGGGAGAACAATCAAATAAAAATCGCATTGACAAATGGTTTTTAATTACGATAAGGCGATATTTCAAAGAGAATTTTTTGCAAAATCTCTCAATGCGACGTTGAGATATTGGTAAAGGCGATACCGTTTTCACATGGAATTTCTGCCCGAGGATGGTGTCCTACCTGGAATTACAGAGGGTGAGATAGTTGTTATTCGCTCCGCCCGGCGAAAGAAAAATATCTCTGCCTATCGCCAAGGTGGTCGCATAGTCATATCAATTCCAGCGCGGATGTCGAAAGCCGATGAGCGCGAGATGGTTCCCCAGATGATTGCAAAGATTCGGGCCATGGAGGATTCCAAGATTCCAAGTGAGGAGCGCATGGTCGCTCGCGTCGGCGAACTTCTGAGCGAACTAGCCCCCGAAATCACTGAGCGCCCAGCATCAGTTGCATGGCGCTCAATGCGCGAGCGCTGGGGCTCGTGCACAAGCCTTGATCGCACTATCCGTATCTCAGATCGCCTCAAGGGCGCTCCCGACTTTGTTCTCGACTCCGTTCTCTTCCATGAGGCTATTCATCTGCGCCATTTCGACCATGGGGAGGAGTTCTATGCCCTTCTCTCACGTTTCCCCGAGAGCGAGCGCGCCACGGCCTATTTGGATGGCTATGAGGATGCCGAACGAGCGCTGGCAGCGCCAGAAATCCTAAAAAAAGTCCCCTATTCACAGCCCTAGTTCTCTCATTTTGAGCGTGGGCAGGGGTATCGTCATACCTGCACGCCTACCCCACACGGGGAGCAATTGATGGAGGCGCTCACATTCGTGAGTGAAGCTTGAAAGTTGTACGCGTCGATTGGAGGAAAATTATGGCTGAGACATACAAAGGTGACGCTTACTGCGTTAAGTGCAAAGAGAAGCGTGATTTCGAGGGAACTGTAAAGGTCTCTGAATCTGGTCGTCGCATGGCACAGGGAATCTGTCCTGTATGTGGCACCAAGGTCAATCGCATCCTTGGCAAAGCACAGTAATTTTTAGATATCCACTTATCTAACGTCTATAAGTAGGCAAGCCCTCGTGCGCGAATGCGCTCGGGGGTTTGTTCTTTTAAGTTTATAGATCTTGAATCTTTGGTAACAGAGAACACACTTTCGAAAAAAGGAATCTACGCTCAGATTTCTAACTGACATTTTTTTCGTTTGGCGTCATGCGTGAACTTCCTTCACAATTGTGCCTATGTTTGCAGATGCCAATGACCAAGGAAGTGAGATTCCTCAATCCACATTGGCTCGCTCCGCGCGAATGGTTTCAATCCCGATGGGACTTGCGGGCAGAGGGGCTCTTGGTATTGGTCGGCAGTTAGTTGGCCAATCCAGCAATGTCGTTTTTGCAGAAATACAAGAAAAAACAGCAGAGCAACTTTTCAAAGTACTTGGTGAGCTCAAAGGTGGAGCGATGAAGTTTGGCCAAGCGCTTTCGGTT
>Ga0114967_10001492_pt1 | contig 19544 bp, 15 predicted proteins | sample M_130628_MF_Meta_FD_92639 | JGI IMG/M metagenome (GOLD analysis project Ga0114967, IMG submission 92639) | Freshwater microbial communities from Lake Montjoie, Canada to study carbon cycling - M_130628_MF_MetaG | ecosystem: Environmental > Aquatic > Freshwater > Lake | place: Lake Montjoie... | reverse complement strand
GTGTTGTAGGTCTGGTCTTTGCGTGAGTTGTCGAGCGCAGTGGTGAGGCTGAGCGATTCGGGAATCCAGCGCCCTGATGCACCGATCTTTTCGATGCGTTCGATAGCAGCGGGGGAGACGGCTGCGAGCCAAAGTCCGCCGTCAGACGCGAGGCACTTCTGTGGGGCGAAGTAATACACATCGGTTTGTGAGGCGTCGAAGCGAAGACCACCAGCAGCAGAAGTTGCATCGACGAGCACGATTGCTTTGCCTTCGGAGCCAGCAGGCCGAACAAGCGGCATCGAAACGCCGGTTGATGTTTCGTTATGCGTAAACGCGTAGGTGTCGATTGCATCGTCGACGATTGGAAGTGGATGGGTTCCGACATCGCTCTTGATGATGACGGGATCATCGAGGAACGGCGCTGCAGCTGCGGCTTGTCCGAACTTCGAGGAGAACTCACCGAAGGTGAGATGTTGGCTGCGGCGATCGATGAGGCCGAAGGTTGCGATATCCCAGAACACGGTGGAGCCACCGTTGCCGAGCATGATTTCGTAGCCGTCGGGAAGGGCAAACATTTCGGCTAGCCCATTGCGCAGGCGGCTCACCATGTACTTGACGGTGTCTTGTCGGTGGCTGGTGCCGAGGTACTCCCGACCGGCCTCAGCCAGTGCGGCAACGGCCTCGGGGCGAACCTTCGAGGGGCCACAACCAAAGCGGCCGTCGGCGGGAAGGAGATCGGTGGGGATAGTGATGGGGGATGCGCTCACCCCTCCATCGTCGCACTCCGAGAGGGTGGTCGCGTTACGCCGTGAGTCACACCGAATTCGATGCGGGGGAGGGTCGCTGAACCGGTAGCGTGCGGGCGCCCACTTCAGTCGATCCAAGGACTTCCCCAATGGCCACAGAGCGCCTCTCTCGCCGTGTCTCCGCCATCACCGAATCTGCGACCCTTGCGGTCGATGCCCGGGCTAAAGCGCTGAAGGCCGCCGGCGAGCCCGTCATCGGGTTCGGTGCAGGTGAGCCTGACTTTCCGACCCCTGCCCACGTGGTCGAGGCTGCAGTTGAGGCTGCCCGCGATGTCAAGAACCATCGCTACACGCCGGCCGCTGGTCTACCGGAGTTGAAGGAAGCAATCGCGGCCAAGACGCTTCGTGATTCCAAGGTTGTGGTCTCGCCTAGTCAGGTGCTGGTCACCAACGGTGGAAAGCACGCCGTTTACAACACCTTCGAAGCATTACTGAACCCTGGCGACGAAGTTCTGCTTCCGGCGCCGTACTGGACGACCTACCCCGAACCTATTGCGTTGGCCGGTGGCGTTTCGGTTGTGCTTCCCACCGATGTCGAGTCGGGTTTCCGCGTCACCGTCGAGCAACTTGAAGCAGCGCGCACTGACAAGACCAAAGCACTTGTATTCGTTTCGCCTTCGAACCCCACTGGTGCGGTGTATCCGCCTGAGGAAGTTCGTGCCATTGGTGAGTGGGCGCTCACGCACGGTATTTGGGTCATCACCGATGAGATCTACGAACACCTCACCTTCGACGACAACGTGTTCACCTCAATTCTCGCCGAAGTGCCCGGTCTTGCCGATACCTGCGTGATTCTCAACGGCGTTGCCAAGACCTATGCCATGACCGGTTGGCGCGTTGGCTGGATGATCGGTCCTGCCGATCTCATCAAGGCCGCAACGAACCTGCAGTCGCATTCGACCTCGAACGTCGCCAACGTTTCGCAGCGTGCGGCGATCGCTGCGCTCGAGGGCGGTCTCGAATGCGTCGAGGAAATGCGCGAAGCATTTGCGCGCCGGGCGATCCTCATCCATGGGCTGCTCAACGACATTCCCGGCGTCACCTGCATGGTGCCGCAAGGCGCGTTTTACGCGTTTCCCTCAATGGAAGGTTTGTTTGGTCGCAACTTCGGCGGCGTGACTCCAACAACAACCTCTGAACTGTGCGAGGTCATTCTCGATCAAGCCAAGGTTGCGCTTGTTCCCGGCGAGGCGTTCGATGCGCCGGGTTATGTGCGAATTTCGTTCGCGGTGAGCGATGCCGACATCGTCGAAGGCATCGGCCGCATCGCGGATCTCGTTGCAAAGAGCAGCTGATCAATTCATGACAACTGCACCGTTCGGTTCGTGGTCCTCGCCGATCACCGCCGATCTCATCGTTTCCAAATCCGTCTCTATCGGCGAGGTTTTCGTCGGCGGCAACGATGTTTGGTGGAGCGAAGCTCGACCCGAAGAGGGTGGACGGGTGCAGTTGGTCCGCTATCATCCCGGGGGCGGAGCCGTTGATGTCTTGCCCGAGGGATTCGGTGCGCGCACCCGAGTCCACGAATATGGCGGCGGCGCATGGTGGCTGCACGGTTCCGATGTCGTGTTCGTGAATTGGGCGGACCAACGGCTCTATCGCTTGGCTGCTGGCACCTCGACCCCAACACCTCTCACGCCTGAACCAGCCGAGCGTCACGGTGATCGCTATGCCGATGGTCGCTTTACTGCCGATGGTCGATGGGTGGTTTGTGTGCGCGAGCGGCATGTGAGCGCTGACGTCGAGCCAGTGAACGAAATCGTTGCGGTGCGCGTCCATCCCCATGGTGAATCTGCGGAACCAGTCGTACTTGTTTCCGGTTCAGACTTTGTTGCTGCACCGCGCGTGAATCCTTCGGGCAACGTGCTCACGTGGTTCCGGTGGAATCACCCCGATATGCCATGGGATGGCACCGAACTTTGTGTTGCGTCGTTGTATGACGATCAATCCGATGACGGACAAATCGTTGTTGGCGACACTCGTGTCGTTGCTGGCAGCCGCGATGAATCGATCACGCAGCCCGAATGGGCGCCCGATGGTTCGTTGTTGTTCATCTCTGACCGCACCGACTGGTGGAACCTTTACCAAGTGTCGGCCAATGCGGTGCAAGAACTTGTCGCCAATGGCGTTGTTGCAGATGCAACGCCGATTGCGCCAGTCGATGCGGAAATCGGTGTGCCGCAATGGGTATTCGATAACTCGCGCTACGCGGTGCTGGCGGATGGCCGCATTCTCGTTGCCTGGTTCAAGTTGGGCATCGATCATCTAGGTGTCATTCCTGCCGGCGGTGGTGCGATGGTTCCGCTCGAGTCGCCGTTCACTGCTTTGTCATCAGTGAGAGCGTTTGGTTATGGCGCCGTCCTCGTAGGGGCATCTCCAACTTCCGAAGCCGTCGTCGCCGTTCTCGACATTCCGTCGAAGCCCGATATCGATGGCTCAACCTCAGTGCTTGCCGCGCCACTTCGACCGGCTCGCGATCTCGGCGTTGGCACCGAGTGGTACTCCACTCCTGAATCGATCACGTTCGCAACATCTGGCGATCGATTCGCCCACGGCCTGTATTACGCGCCGACCAATCCAGACTTCACCGCTCCCGAGGGCGAGCGCGCTCCACTGATTGTTCTGAGTCATGGTGGGCCCACCTCGGCGGCTCGTCCGCAACTGAACCTTGGTGTGCAGTTCTGGACGTCACGTGGTTTTGGTGTTGTCGACGTGAACTACGGCGGCTCCACTGGATACGGCCGTTCCTATCGTCGCCGTCTTATTGGCGAGTGGGGAATTGTTGATGTCGACGATTCCATTGCCGCAACGCGCCTTCTCATTGATCGCGGTGACGCCGATCGTGATCGACTCATAATCCGCGGTGGAAGCGCTGGTGGTTTCACCACGTTGAGCGCACTTACGTTCCGCGACGTTTTTGCTGCTGGTTGCAGTCTCTACGGTGTCGCCGATCTTGAAGCCCTGGCCCGCGACACACACAAGTTCGAAGCCCGCTACCTCGACTCACTCGTCGGACCATGGCCCGCTCGTAGCGATATTTACGCCGAGCGTTCGCCGATCCATCACGTCGAAGATCTCGAATGCCCACTCATCGTGCTGCAGGGCCTCGAGGACGAAATCGTTCCACCGAACCAATCGCAAATGATTGTTGAGGCACTCGATGCCAACGGCGTTCCGTGGGCGTATCTCGAGTTCGAAGGCGAACAGCATGGTTTCCGCCAAGCCGCCACGATCAAACGAGCCCTCGAAGCTGAGGCCTACTTCTACAGCAAGGTCCTTGGCTTTGAACTTGCTGACGATGTCGAACCCATCGACATCGCTCATCTCTGACTTTCCCCTCGACCGGGTTGGCGACTCGCCGTTGCGCCCGTAAGGATGGACCCCTATGGCACGGATCCTTGTTACTGAAACCATCGCTGATGGCGGCCTCGACCGCCTTCGCTCTGCTGGCCACACCGTCGATGTGCAGGAGGGCCTGAGCCCCGAGCAATTGGTCGAGGCCATCAAGGGAGCCCACGCGCTCATCATCCGTTCGGCCACGGATGTCACCGCCGAGGTGCTCGCTGCTGGAACCGACCTCATCGTGGTTGGTCGCGCCGGTATCGGTCTCGACAATGTCGATACCGCTGCTGCCACCGAACGCGGTGTGATGGTCGTGAACGCGCCTCAGTCCAACATTCTTTCCGCTGCCGAACACACCATGGCCTTGTTGCTTTCGATGGCTCGCAATGTTCCCCAGGCTCATGCTGCTCTCGTTGCCGGCCGATGGGAACGCAGCCGCTGGACCGGCGTTGAACTTTCCGACAAGACCCTCGGTGTTGTCGGACTTGGTCGCATCGGCAAGCTCGTCGCCCAACGCGCGATGGCCTTCGGCATGAAGATCGTCGCCTATGACCCATTCGTGTCTCCCGAGATGGCCCGCAAGATGAACATCGACATTGTCGATCTCGACACGCTGCTCGCGGTTTCTGACTTTGTCACGTTGCATGTGGCCAAGACGCCCGAAACCGTTGGTCTCATTAACGCCGAGCGTTTGGCCAAAGCCAAGAAGGGTATTCGCATTGTGAATGTCGCTCGTGGCGGCATCATCGTCGAAAGCGATCTCGCCGATGCGATTCGTTCTGGTCATGTTGGCGGTGCCGCCATCGACGTGTTCGATAAGGAACCCACTACTGAATCTCCGTTGTTTGAACTTCCTGAGGTTGTTGTTACTCCGCATCTCGGTGCGAGCACCCACGAAGCGCAGGACAAAGCCGGCGACACAATCGCTGAAATGGTTGGCCTTGCGCTTGCCGGCGAATTCGTTCCGTTTGCGGTGAACGTGAATGCAGCCGAAGCCAGCGAAACTGTTCGCCCGTTCCTTTCGCTTGCTGAACGACTCGGTGCAACCTTTGGCGGACTGGCTACTGGTGTTGAGTCGCTTGACATTTCTTATGAAGGCGAAATCGGCGGTTACGACACTCGCATCCTGACGCTGTCATTGCTTAAGGGTTTCTTTGGTCGCATCAGCGACGACCCGGTGTCATACGTGAACGCGCCGAAGATGGCCGAAGAGCGCGGCATCACCGTCACCGAAACCACCACGACTACGGCGCATAACTTCGTGAACCTCATCACCATTCGTGGTGGCGCTCATTCGCTGGCCGGCACCCTTATGGGGCTTGACGGCGAAGCTCGCCTTGTGATGGTTGACGATCACCGCGTTGATGTTCCCCCGGCCAATCACATGCTCGTGGTTCGCAACGACGATCGTCCTGGCATGATCGGCCTTGTGGGCACCATCGTTGGCGAAACTGGCCTCAACATCGCCGATATGGACGTGGGTCAGGCTCCGAATGGCGCCTCAGCGATGATGGTCCTTTCAATCACTGGTGCGGTGCCGGACGAGGTGTGCGAGCGCCTTCGTGCAGTCGAGGGCATCGTTTCCGTCGACGCCATCTGAGGTCCGCGCTCCCTTTGGGGTAGCGGGGGAAAGCCCCATGGTTGCTTTCGCCATAGGAACCCGGCAGACTCTTTCCATGCGTTCTTTCTCTTTGGAGCTTCTACTTCGTTAGGCGGGTGCCACATATGGCGCCTGCCAACCTCCTGCGCCCTCGGGCCGGGAGGTTTTTTCGTTCTCCGGCCCGTTTCCGTTTGTTCCCTGAAATGCACCACATGCCCCGAAAGGCACCGTTATGAGCACCACCGATACCACCGCAGCAGCCGACAGAGTCATCATTTTTGACACGACCCTTCGTGACGGCGAACAGTCGCCAGGAATCTCGCTCGATCAGGGCGAGAAGGTTGAAATCGCGGAGCAGCTCGCTCGTCTCGGTGTCGATGTGATCGAGGCCGGATTCCCGATTGCCAGCCAAGGCGATTTCGAATCCGTGCAGGCCATCGCTAAATCTGTGCGCGGCCCAGTTATCTGCGGTTTGTCTCGTACAGCACTTGGTGACGTCGATCGGTGCTGGGAAGCAATTGAATCAGCGGAGCATCCTCGCATCCACGTCTTCATTGCCACTAGCGAAACGCATATGAAGCACAAGCTGCGCATGACGCCCGATCAGGTGAAGGCCGAGGCTGCTTCGGGTGTCGCACGCGCTCGTTCCTACACCGAAGACGTCGAGTTCTCGCCGGAAGATGCATCTCGTTCTGATTTCGACTTCATGTGCGAGGTCTTGCAGATCGCAGTCGATAACGGCGCAACCACGTTGAACATTCCCGACACTGTGGGTTTCGCCGTGCCGCAGGAATACGCCGAGCGTTTGGCCAACGTCCGCAAGGTCGTCAAGGGCGACTACATCATTTCTACCCATTGTCATAACGATCTGGGTATGGCCGTTGCCAACTCGCTGGCTGCAGTGCAGTTGGGCGCCCGTCAGGTCGAATGTGCCGTCAACGGTTTGGGCGAGCGTGCTGGTAACGCTGCGCTTGAAGAAATCGTGATGGCACTGCGCACACGTTCTGATTACTTCGGTGGCATCGACACCGGCATCAAGTCAGAAGAGTTGGCTCGCACGTCGCGTCTGGTCAGCCGCCTCACCGGTTATCCGGTGCAGTACAACAAGGCCGTTGTCGGTCGTAATGCGTTTGCGCACGAATCCGGTATCCATCAGCACGGTGTTCTGAATGAGCGAACCACGTACGAAATCATGGACCCGGCCGCCGTAGGTCAGGGCGAATCGAAGATCGTTCTGGGTAAGCACTCAGGTCGTCACGCGTTCGCCGACACACTGAAGAAGATGGGTTACGACCTGCACGGCGACGCGCTCAATCAGGTCTTCACTCGCTTCAAGGAGTTGGCCGACCGCAAGGTCGAATTGAGCGATGCCGACCTCGAAGCATTGGTCGCCGAGGAAATGGGCGACACCGTTCGCTATGCGTTCTCGCTCATCTCGCTCGATAGTCACGGTGGTTCGAGTTCCACGCCGACGGCAACAATTGTGCTCGATCACGACGGCACCAAGATCGAAGCGACTGCTGAAGGTTCGGGCATGGTCGACGCAGCATGTGCTGCGATCCGTACTGCGACCGGTATTACGGGCACCCTCACCGACTATGCCGTCACCTCAGTGACCGGCGGTGTCGATGCATTGGCCGACGTTGCCCTGCGCTTTGAGGTCGATGGTGTTTCGATGCCAGGTCGCGGCCTGTCTACCGATGTGGTCGAAGCTTCAGCACGAGCACTACTCAATGCGCTGAACCGCATCGTGCGGGTCCGTGACACTGGTGAAGACCCGACCGCGGTTTCGCGGCCGGGCTCGCTCAGCTAGTTCATCGATTCGTGGCCGGCATCCAGGCCGGTCGAGTTGTTTCAAAGGCCGCGATCGCATCGACATGCTGAAGAGTGATGGCGATGTCGTCGAGGCCATTCAGGAATCGCTCCTGGGTCGAATCGTCGAGCGGAAACTCCACGTCGATGTCGAGCGAAGCAACGACAACGCGTTTGGTGGCGATGTCGATCGTGATCTCAACGGTGGGGTCGGCTTCAACAGCACGCAGGATGCGCTCGCTTACGTCGGCGGGAAGCACAACGGGTACGAGCCCGTTCTTGGCGGAGTTGTTGCGGAAGATGTCGCCGAAGCGGGGAGCAATGACAGCTTTGAAGCCGTAATCCATGATCGACCACACGGCGTGTTCGCGAGATGAACCCACGCCGAAGTTGGCGCCGGCGACAAGGATGTTGGCCTCGCCAAACTGCGGAAGGTTCATGACGAACTCGGGATCTTCACGCCACTCTGAGAAGAGTCCCTGGCCAAAGCCGGTGCGCTCAACGCGCTTGAGCCAATCGCTGGGGATGATCTGATCGGTATCGACGTCAGATCGATCGAGGGGAAGGGCGGTTCCGGTGATGGTGATAACTGGTTCCATGATGTGCTCAGTTCTCTCAGGCCAGATCGCGAGGATCGGCGAAGGTTCCGGCAATTGCGGTTGCAGCAGCGACAGCGGGGGAGACGAGGTGAGTACGACCACCCTTGCCCTGTCGTCCTTCGAAGTTGCGGTTCGAGGTTGATGCAGAGCGTTCACCCGGTGCCAACTTGTCGGGATTCATGGCAAGGCACATCGAACAACCCGGTTCACGCCAATCAAATCCGGCAGCAGTGAAAATCTTGTCGAGACCCTCGGCTTCGGCCTGACCCTTCACCATGAACGAACCAGGAACGACCATGGCGCGCACGCCGGCGGCAACCTGACGACCTTCGGCAACCGCCGCTGCGGCACGAAGATCCTCAATGCGACTGTTCGTGCAGGAACCGATGAAAACGGTCTGCACAGGGATGTCTTTGATCGCCATGCCTGCGGTGAGCCCCATGTACTCAAGGGCGCGAGATGCAGCATCGCGTTCTCCGGAATCGGCAAACGACGCCGGATCGGGCACGTTGGCATCGAGTTCGATGACCTGGCCGGGGTTGGTGCCCCACGAAACAAACGGACGAAGCTTTGTTGCATCGATGTCGACAACCTTGTCGAACACTGCACCTTCGTCGGTGGGGAGCGTGCGCCAGTATTCGATGGCAGCGTCCCAGTCGGCACCGGTGGGGGCGTACTTGCGGCCCTTGAGGTACTCAAAGGTCGTTTCGTCCGGTGCGATGAGACCGGCCTTGGCGCCAGCTTCGATCGACATGTTGCATACCGTCATGCGGCCTTCCATCGACAACGAGCGGATTGCTTCGCCGCGGTATTCGATGACCGAACCGATGCCGCCGCCCGTACCGATGCGGCCGATGATGGCGAGTACGAGGTCCTTGGCGGTCACGCCATCGGGAAGTGCACCGTTCACGTTGACGGCCATGGTTGAAGCCGGATGCTGGGGGAGAGTCTGAGTGGCCATGACGTGTTCGACTTCAGAAGTACCGATGCCGAAGGCAAGCGCGCCGAACGCGCCGTGCGTGGCGGTGTGGCTATCGCCGCACACGATGGTCATACCGGGCATGGTCAGACCTTGTTCTGGTCCGATCACATGCACGATGCCTTGACCGGGAGTACCCATGGCGTGTTCGACAATTCCGAACTCGGCAGTGTTGGCCCGCAACACGTCGACCTGCTTGCGCGAGATCGGATCGGCGATGGGCTGATCGATATCGGAAGTGGGGACGTTGTGGTCTTCGGTCGCGACGGTGAGTTCAGGTCGCCGAACCGTCCGGTCGTGGATGCGCAAACCATCAAAGGCCTGCGGCGAGGTCACTTCGTGCACGAGGTGGAGATCGATGTACAACACGTCGGGCTCGCCATCGGCGCGATGTACGACGTGATCGTCCCAAAGTTTTTGCGAAAGGGTTCTCGGGGCCATGTTCTGCTCCTGATTGGGAGGTTGGCCGGGACTGACGATGACGTGAGTTCCGGACGGCGCCGTTTGCGTCTCACATAATGGGACACTAATCTTGCTCCGTGGGAAACACTATAGGTGGTGTCGGTGTTCTGGACAAGGCGGTTGATGTTCTCGATGCCCTCGAACTTCGTTCGTTGTCATTGACCGAACTCGTTGTGGTGACGGGGTTGCCGCGTGCCACCGCTCATCGTCTTGCGACGGCGCTTGAACGCCATGGTCTTGTTCGGCGCGACGCCGATGGTCGATTCATGCTCGGGACCCGGTTGCTTTCTCTGGGGCAGGCGGCGGCGGATGCATGGCCCCTCGCGACTGCGGCGGCATCAGCCCTTGCGATTCTGCGAGATGAAACTGGTGAAAGTGTGCAGTTGTTCGTTCGCGACGGCGAGGAGCGTGTGTGTATTGCTGCTCTGCAGTCGCTTCATGGATTGCGCACGATCGTGCCCCTTGGTGCCCGACTTCCACTTTCCGCAGGATCAGCGGCTCGTGTCTTGACGAGCGCAGAGCAAACGGCGGGAGGGTGGATCGAGAGCGTGGGCGAGCGCGAGGCCGGCGTGGCGTCTGTTTCGGCTCCAGTTCGAGATGCATCGGGCCGAGTGGTCGCTGCGGTGAGCGTGTCGGGGCCGATTGAGAGAACTTCTCGACAGCCAGGCAAGCGGTACGGTTCCTTTGTGGTCCATGCAGCAAAAGAGATCGAATCAGAAGCTGGTTTGCGGGGCGTCGACGCGTGACCGAACGGCCGTTAGCAGCCATCGATATCGGTACCAACTCGTTCCACATGGTCATTGCGCGAGTGGGCGAGGTTTCTGTCGCGGGCGAGTTCATCGGCCCTGCCTTCGAGGTGATCGCTCGAGAGAAGGAAATGGTTCGTCTGGGTTCGAGCTCAGGTGACATGAAAGAACTTTCTGAGGACGCAATAGAGCGCGGCGTGTTGGCGCTTCGACGCCTCGTCAAGATCGCTGCTATTCACGACGCCGATGTCGTGGCAGTGGCGACGAGCGCAGTGCGTGAAGCCGAGAACGCTGATGTATTCATCGAACGATCGCTCAATGAAGCAGGGGTTGTTGTCGACGTCATTGCCGGCGTGGAAGAGGCGCGACTCATCCACATTGGAGTCCTCCAAGCGGTGCCGGTGTACGACCAACGTCTTGTAGTGATTGATATTGGTGGCGGTAGTACCGAGATCCTTGTGGGTGAGCAGGGAGAGACGCTTGTTGCCGGAAGTTTGAAGCTTGGTGCAATTCGGTTGACGCGCCGGTTTTTCCGCGGAGAACGACTTCATCCCGGCGCCGTAGAATCTTGCCGCCGTCATGTCCGTTCGCTGCTTTCGCCGATGGTGCGCGAAGTCGAGCGCTTCGGTTTCGGGGTTGCCATCGCATCGTCGGGAACAGCGGAAACAGTTGCGTCGCTTGTGAATTCTCAGAGAGGTAGTGCGACTCCCCGAACATTCAATAACTTCACGATGAGTCGTGACGAGATCAGAGCCGCCGTTCGAACTCTTATTGCTGCGAGTTCTGTCGAGGAGCGCAATGCGCTTGCGGGAATGGACCCCAGCAGAGCGGACATCATCCTTGCGGGAGCGATCATCCTCGAGCAGGCGGTCGAGGAACTCGGGATCGATGAGATCATCATCTCGGATAACGCGCTCCGGGAAGGCGTGCTCCTGGACGCTCTTTCGAGGCGCCGAGGCGCCACCTTGCATCATCTTCGAGATTTGCGTCGACGGAGCGTTCTGCACCTAGCCGAATCAATGGATGACGATGTTGCCCATTCGATTCGTGCGGCGGGCTTCGCTCTCGATCTTTTTGATGCAACAGCATCGTTGCATGGCCTCGGAGACGATTCGCGTGAATTGCTAGAGGCGGGTGCCCTGCTTGCCAACGTGGGTCTCTCTATCTCGCACTCCGAGCATCACAAGCACAGCTATTACGTGATTCGTCACTCAGATTGTTTGGCCGGGTTTACCGACCACGAGATCGAATTGATTGCGCAGATCGCCCGGTATCACCGAAAGAGCGCCCCAAAGGCAAAGCACGCGGAGTTTGCGCGCTTGCGTTTGGAGGATCAAGACCGAGTTCGGATTCTCGCCGGTGTCCTCCGCGTGGCTATCGCTCTTGACCGTTCGCACAAGGGGCGAGTGGAACGGATTGCGGTTTCTCTAGGAAATAGCGAAGAGCCTGTTTCAATTCTCGTGAAGCACCTCGATGAGGTCGATGTTGATCTTGAGATTCAGACTGCTGAAGATCGCAAAGGGTTGCTTGAAGTCGTCCTTGATCGACGCGTGACCTTTTCTGTGTAAACCAAAGGAACGTGCACTCGCTTCTCTGGTGAACGTTGTTCATCAGCAATTAGGGAACAGCCGGTCCGGTCGATCTGATTCGTGATGCAACGTCACTGCATGCGGTTTGAAGTGCATCGCTGAATCGTTCCGGCCTGGTGGCACAGATATCATGACGGCCGTTCACTTCGATGACGGTGGAATGGACAATGGTCTCGGCGAGTTGTCGTTGCCGATGCGGCGGGACCGTTTCGTCGCGGGTGGTCAGAATGACAGCGGTCGGGACATTGATCGAACTGATCCAGTCGGTTGCATCGTAGGAAGCAACTTCGTGTCCTGCTTCAAGCATGGTCCGCAGATCGTTGAGACGCGCTTGCTCGCGGGCCCAGTTTCCTAGAGGTGTCGTGTCGTATTTGGAGACCAGCACGCGTTCCGAGACACGTCGGCTGACTGATGGAGGTGCGAGTCGGGTCGCAAACGACAGGCCAGTCACAACCCCGTTGAGAGCGCGTCCATTGCGTCGTTCGCTGAACCGTGCCGCTGTGGCGCACAGTACGAGACCGTCGACCATGTCGGGGTGTCGACGCCACAACAACTGAGCAACTGGACCTCCCATTGAATAGCCAACCGCAATTGCACGTTCAATGTTCAGCGCTTCGAGAAGTGCAGCAGCGTCATCGGCGCAGTCTTCGAGTCGAAAGCGACGGCGACTGCGAATACCGCGGCCGTGACCGCGATGATCAAGAGCGACAACATTGAACTCACGCTGAAGATCTTCGTACGCACCGAACCAGTTGAGTGCTGAGTTCGCTGTCCATCCGTGAAGAAGGAGAAGCGTTGGAGCACCCTGCGGTCCGGGGGCTTCTCGTATCCATGTTGTTCCTCGACCCGGAAGCTCGAGTGCACGACCGTCAGGTAGGCCTGGTGTCAGAAAGGGCGTGGACCCTGGGAGCGAGGGTGACATGTGCGATGGTCGTCAGGCTTCGATGCTGACGATCTCGACTTTGAGGACACCACCGGGGGCTTCAAAGTCGACGATGTCGCCCACCTTGTTTCCCATGAGGGCCTGACCCAAAGGTGAGCCTGGGGTGAGAACTTCAAGCTCCGCGCGTTCCTCCATGGAGCCGACCAGAAGGCGCTCGATCTCGTCGTCGCCTTCGTAGCGGATGCCGACGACCACGCCTGAGACCACGGCGGACCCGTCGGCGGCTTCAACGATCTCGGCATCGAGGAGGAGTGCCTCGAGCTGACGGATTCGGGCTTCCATCTTGCCTTGTTCCTCTCTTGCGGCGTGATAGTCGCCGTTCTCAGAGAGATCGCCCATTTCACGGGCAGTCTGAATTTTGCGGGCGATATCGACTCGACCATGGGTCGTGAGCTGCTCATGTTCAGCGCTTAACCGGTCGTGGGTCTGTTGAGTGAATCGGTGGACGACAGCCATGTCGCCAGCGTACCGGCCCTTCGCGGAACTCGCCTAGGGCGGTGGGAGGGGGTCGGACTAGAGTGATGAGCCATGTCAACACCGAGCCCACGCCGTTCGCGCTCCATCGTGATCATTCGCTAGCGCACACCGAGTTCGGTGTGCGCCCTCGGCCGTCCACCCCGGTGGGCGGCTTTCTCGTTCCAGCACAGGGCCTGTCCCTTTCCCGGTATTGCCCGTTTCAGCACAGCAACCAATCGGAGTCATCGTGAGTCACAGAATCGGAGTTATCCCCGGAGACGGGATCGGGCACGAGGTCATTCCCGTCGCCCTCAAAGTCATTCGGGCTGCAGGCGTTGAGCTCGACTGTGTTGACTACGACCTTGGTGGTGCTCGCTACCTGCGTGACGGCGTAGTGCTTGACGATGTAACGGTTGAAGAATGGCGTGGTCTTGACGCTCTGTTGCTCGGTGCAGTGGGCACGCCTGATGTTCCGCCAGGGGTCATCGAGCGCGGTCTTCTTCTCAAGATGCGTTTTGATCTCGACCTCTATGTCAATCAGCGTCCGTTCATCGCTCCCGATGGGTCGCATGATTTCATCGTGATCCGTGAAAACACTGAAGGCACCTATGCGGGCGAAGGCGGCTTCCTTCGTAAGAACACGCCATTCGAAGTTGCGACGCAGGGTTCAGTGAATACCAGGCACGGAGTTGAACGTTGTGTTCGCTATGCCTTCGAACTCGCACGTAGCCGTGATCGCAAGCACCTCACTCTCGTTCATAAGACCAACGTTCTGACCTTTGCTGGCGATCTCTGGGAGCGCACCTTTAACGAGGTTGCCGCGGAATTCCCCGATGTTTCGACGGCCTACAACCATGTTGATGCTGCTTGCATCTACTTCGTTGAAAATCCGCAGCGTTACGACGTCATCGTGACCGATAACTTGTTCGGCGACATCCTCACTGATCTCGGCGGAGCAGTTTCCGGTGGAATTGGGTTTGCCTCATCGGGCAATCTCAACCCTGATCGAACGAGCCCGTCGATGTTTGAACCAGTGCATGGTTCAGCTCCAGATATCGCTGGTCAAAATAAAGCCAATCCCGTCGCTGCGATTCTCTCGGCGGCGATGATGCTCGAATTCCTTGGTGAAGAAGCGGCAGCGACGGCAATTCGCAACGCGTGTTCCGACACCGCCACCCTCACCGGTTCAACTACCGAAATCGGCGACATTGTCGTCGCTCGTCTCTGAGAGGCAATGCAATGCCAATTACGCCTACCAACAAGATCTGGATGAACGGAACGCTCGTCGATTGGGACGACGCGAAAATCCACGTCCTCACCCACACCCTTCATTACGGAATGGGTGTCTTCGAAGGCATTCGCGCCTACGAAACCCCGAAGGGTCCGGCGGTGTTCCGGCTTACCGAACACATTGAACGCCTTCACAACTCAGCGAAGATCCTCGGCATGGATATGCCCTATGGCGTCGACGAGTTGGTCCAGGCCACGAAGGACGTCGTTAAAGCATCGGGACTTCCTTCCGCCTACATCCGTCCGATTGCCTATTACGGCTACGGCGAAATGGGGCTAAACACGCTTCCGTGCTCGGTTGATGTCTCGATTGCTTGCTGGCCATGGGGCGCGTACCTCGGTGAAGACGCGCTCACGAAGGGGATCAGCACAAAGATTTCGTCGTGGACCCGCCATGATCACAACACCATGCCGCCGGCCTCGAAAACTACGGGCAACTACGTGAACTCGTCGCTTGCCAAGGTCGAAGCTCTCCGCGGTGGATACGACGAAGCGATCATGCTCAACCCTCAGGGTTTCGTCAGCGAATGCACGGGCGAAAACATTTTTGTGGCCCGCGACGGTGTTTTCGTGACGCCACCGATAGCCGCTGGCGCGCTCGAAGGCATCACGCAAGACAGTGTCATGGCGATCGGTCGAGATCTCGGTTATGAGTTCCGCGTCGATTATCTGACGCGATCCGACCTCTACGTCGCCGAGGAAATCTTTCTGTGCGGAACCGCTGCTGAGGTCTCAGCTGTGAATTCCGTCGACAACCGCGATATCCCATGCCCCGGTCCAATGACGTCTGTCATTGCTGCTGAGTATGGACGCGTTGTGCGTGGTCAGGTTCCCCGTTACGAGGACTGGTTGGAGTATGTCAACTAACAACGGCGCCAACGCTGAACTGTCATCGCTTCCATCCTCGGTCGAAATTTTTGACACGACCTTGCGCGACGGCGCCCAGTTTGAAGGAATCTCGCTCACAGTTGAAGACAAACTTCGTGTTGCCGAGCAGCTCGACTGGCTTGGTGTGCGCTGGATCGAAGGGGGCTACCCCCAAGCCAATCCAAAAGACGAGGAGTTCTTCCAGCGCGCTCCGCTTGAACTCAAGCTCACAAATGCCGAACTCGTAGCGTTTGGTTCGACACGCAGGCCAGCAGGCAAAGTCGATGTCGATCCAACCTTGGCGGCACTCGTCGGAGCCGGAACCTCAACCGTATGCATCGTGGGTAAGAGCTGGGATTTTCACGTCACCGAGGCCCTACGGACGACGCTGGATGAAGGCATTGCGATGGTGGCCGAATCGGTTGCTTTTTTGAAGGCTGAAGGATTGCGCGTCTTTTTCGATGCCGAACATTTCTTCGATGGTTACAAAGCCAATCCCGAATTTGCGCTTCGAGTTCTCGAAGCAGCCATGGTCAACGGTGCCGATTGTGTGGTGTTATGCGATACCAACGGTGGGTCACTTCCCCACGAAGTGCAGCGAGTCACCACCGAAGTTGTTTCGTTTGTTGGCGGCGCAACGAACGTGGGCATCCACACTCAAAATGACTCTGGCTGTGCTGTTGCGAACTCAGTCGCTGCGGTTGTTGGCGGAGCAACACAGGTGCAGGGCACCATCAACGGCTATGGCGAACGTACGGGCAATGCAAACCTTATGACCGTCATCCCCGATCTCACGCTCAAACTCGGAGTAGCGACGCTCCCTGAGGGTCACCTCGATCGGCTCACCGTTGTGAGTCACCGTGTTGCGGAACTCGTCAACCTCCCCCCGCATCCTTCTGACCCATACGTTGGGGCGTCCGCATTTGCGCACAAGGGTGGCTTGCATACTTCGGCGCTGGGCCGCGCTGGCGGCGCGACCTATGAACACATCGATCCGGCAATTGTGGGCAACCACACGCGCGTGCTCGTGTCCGACCTTGGCGGGCGCGCGGGCATGGCCATGAAGGCCGATGAATTTGGCGTCGAACTCGACGATCCGTCTGTGGCCAAACTTTCCGATGAACTGAAACAACTCGAGTCGGAAGGATGGTTGTTTGAATCGGCCGACGCGTCTCTTGAACTTCGTATGCGCCGAGCCACTGGTTGGGAGCAAGCATTTTTCGAGGTCGAGGAATATCGAGTTTCGAGTTCACATCGCGAAGGTGCGGCCACGAATGGCGGTGCCCTCGAGGTCACGACCGAGGCAACGGTCAAACTTTGGATTGATGGCGAACGAGTGACCGCCGATGGCGAGGGAAATGGTCCCGTCAATGCACTTGATGCCGCAGTTCGTCGAGCGCTTAACGGAAGATTCCCTGCGCTTGAACGAATTCATTTGACCGATTTCAAGGTTCGTGTCGTCGATGGCGGTGCTGCGACCGGAGCGGTGGTGCGCGTGCTCATCGATTCCACCAACGGTGACCGGGTCTGGACGACCGTAGGGGTCGATAGCAACGTGATTGAGGCCTCATGGCAGGCGCTTATGGACTCCATTCAGTTTGGTTTGGTCCACGCTGACGATCTTGCCGGGTAGATTCACTGCCAATGGCTGCTCCTGACTACGTCCCCGTTCCTGTCGATGATCCCGCCCGGGTGTATCAGTCACCTCCGTGGCGTCCCGAGTCATGGATGGCCGATCGACCGGCAGAGATTGTGGGACGTCAGCCTCTTGGTCCGCGTTTAGGCGATCCGGGGCCCGACCAGGGTTTTGCGATCCGCCTCGCTAGTCAGGTCCGCGGCCGTCTGGTGCTTACGGCGGGCGAATCCGAAGCCGATGCACTTTCCGGCACCGTTGCAATCGCTATGCGTCGCTCGGCAATGTTTGGCCGAGCGCCTTCGATCCACGACATCACTGTGGCGCTCACGCTCTGGGGCTATTTGTCAGAAGCACCTGTTGAACTTGTGGTGCTTCGTGCACAAGTGTTCGCCGCCGTTGCACACAGTCACCATTACATGGAGCGACGCGCCATCGTCGACGCCGTTCCCGAAGAGATTCTCCGGCTCGACCCAGCATCGGTCACGACCCTTGTGCGCAACGAGCCGTCTCGCATCCTTGCGATGGCTAACGCTGCTTTGGCGGGTCAGTCGCACGACGACCACGCCTGAGGTCCGCTCACGCTGAGAGCGAATCGGCCTTGAATTGAACTCGTGAAGCGGTTTAGGGCTTTGCGGTTGTAGCGGTGGTGTTTGACCACGATGCGGGAGTGGTCGCGAAGATGTCGATTGGGGTTCCAGCAGGTATCGCGCCAGCGATCTTGATCACAACATCGTTGGGAATACGCACACAACCGTTTGATGACTTGGTGCGAACGAGTTCGGGTTGATTGGTCCCGTGAAATGCCACCTGCGGGAGCCCATTGTCGAACGTATCGAGAACTTCGCTGTACCCATTTGTAGGAAGGATCCATGCGCCGTAGACGCCGGTATCTGAGGAGTTCTTGATCTTTTCAGTCACGAAGAATCGGCCGACGGGAGTTGGCGTGGAGTCCTTGCCGATGACGACGTCGGTTTCAACGAAAACATTTGCACCCCGGAAGACCTTCAGATGGAATGTCGAAAGATCGAGTTCCATGTGAAAGTCGGTAGCCGCAATGGTGACATCGTCGGCTTTGATCCATCCGGTGGTGTGATTTGGACGAGCAGTGATGAGTACCTTCATCCAGTCGCCTTGGTTCTCGAGTACATCGAACACCAAAGGGTTCTTGTAATAGGTCGGGTTCGTGAACTCGTAACCGTCAGTGGTTTTCTTAACAGCGGCTGAGTTAAGGCCAACTCGGGGAATGGCGGCCACGGTGGTTTTCACTGTGGTGGTGCTTGATGTGCTTGAGGGGGGTGTTGTTACAACGCTCTTAGGAAGTTCGCTGTACACCGTGAGCTTTGAGCCCTTTGCCGTTGCGTAGGTCGTCTGATAGGGCGCAGCCGCGCTTGAAGTCGTTGACTCCTCAGAGGTATCTGATGATGTTTTCTTGCCATCTGAGCACGAGGCCGCACCCAAAACGAGGGCAAGGGAAATCGCGGCGGCAGCGATTGGGCGGTAGTGCCGTAATCGGCGTGGGGAGTTCATGGAGTGCTCCACGGGAGGTTCAATTGGTGAGCCCGATTGGCTCAGATCGCCCAGATCAGTTGGCTGAACGGGGGAATGAAGGCCTGACGGTACCATCGACCCTGTGAACACCCCAGTCGCCCGAGTCCGCTTTGCTCCCTCGCCTACGGGCTACCTCCATATCGGCGGGGCCAGAACCGCCCTTTTCAACTGGTTGTTCGCCCGGCAGCAAGGCGGCGAGTTTGTGCTTCGCATTGAAGACACCGATGCTGAACGCTCACGACCGGAACTCATCGACGTTATTTTTCGATCTCTGGAATGGTTGGGTCTCGACTGGGATGGCACTCCCGTGCATCAGTCCGAGCGCGGGGCCATGCATCTCGCTGCAGTCGAGACACTTCTGGCGAATGGCTCGTCCTACTGGTGTTCGTGTTCCTCCGATGAGGTCAAAGCCCGAGCGGAAGCTCGTGGCGGCACTCCCGGCTACGACGGATTTTGCCGGGATCGGGGATTAGGCCCGGGCGAAGGTCACGTCGTCCGATTTCGGGTTCCCGACGACGGCGTTACGTCCTTCGATGATCTCATTCGCGGCACGGTCAGTTTTGAAAATGCCGTTCTTGAAGACTTTGTCATTCTCCGGTCGAACGGAACGCCGATGTTTCATCTGGCGAACGCAGTCGATGATGCCGATCAAGGAATTACTCACGTCATCCGCGGTGAGGACCTCATCAATGTGACACCCAAGGTTCTTCTGCTCCGTCAAGCACTTTCAACCCCTGGCGAACTGATTTTCGCCCACCTCCCACTCATCGTGAATGAAAAACGTCAGAAGCTTTCGAAGCGACGCGACGATGTTTCTGTTGGCGATTACATCGATCGGGGCTATTTGTCTGAGGCGATGGTGAATTACCTCGCCACGCTGGGGTGGG
>Ga0114967_10001490_pt1 | contig 19563 bp, 15 predicted proteins | sample M_130628_MF_Meta_FD_92639 | JGI IMG/M metagenome (GOLD analysis project Ga0114967, IMG submission 92639) | Freshwater microbial communities from Lake Montjoie, Canada to study carbon cycling - M_130628_MF_MetaG | ecosystem: Environmental > Aquatic > Freshwater > Lake | place: Lake Montjoie... | reverse complement strand
GGCACCCGCGCAGTTGGCGCAACTGCCGTTTCCGGTGCTCGCGCCACTCGCCAACGGCGAGCACGTGGTGTTAGCGGGGCTGCAGTCGGATCAGGTGCTCATTCAGGCGCCCGGCGCGGCGCCCACCGTCGTCGCGCGCGAGGCTTTTCTCGGTCAATGGCAGGGCGAGGTGTTGTTGGTGCATCCCCGCCGACACGGTCCCGGCGAGACCGACAACGCGGGTCGTGGCTGGTGGTGGACTATCCTGCGCCGTCATCGCGCAGCGCTGCTCGAAGTGCTCATCGCCACCGGGTTTCTGCAACTGCTGTCGCTGGCGGCACCGCTGTTTTTTCAGGTCGTAATCGACAAGGTGCTGGCCTATCAGCGGCCCGCCACGCTGGACGTGCTGTGCGTGGGGCTCCTGCTGTGCAGTGGTTTCGAGATTGTGCTCGGCGCCCTCCGGCAGCATCTTCTCGTGCACACCGCGACCCGCCTCGATGTAGCGCTGGGCGCGCGCGTTTGGCGGCATCTGCTGCGCTTGCCCCTGGGCTGGTTTGAAGCGAGGCGGGTGGGCGATACGGTGGCCTGTGTGCGAGAAATGGAGCATTTGCGGGCGTTTCTGACCGGCCCGGCGCTGATGCTGGTGATCGACCTGCTGTTCGCGGGCGGCTTTCTCGCGCTGCTGCTCTGCTATCACGCCAGCCTCACGGCGGTGGTGGCGGTAGGGCTGGTCCTGCAGGCGCTCATGACCTTGTTGTTCGCGCCGGTTTTTCGCGCGCGCCTCGAAGACCGCCACGCGCGGAGCGCCGAGGCGCAGGCGTTTCTGGTGGAATCTGTCAGCGGTATCGCAACCCTCAAGGCCGCGGCGGTGGAAGCCGCGCAAACCAGACGCTGGGACGAACTGTTGGTGGCCTCGGGCCTGGCCAGCCAGTCGGCATCCGGCGTGGCGAGTCTCTTCACGCAGGGCATGAACTTTCTGCAAAAACTCACCACGGTCGCCACGCTGTGGCTGGGCGCGCGTCTCGTCATGAGCGGTGAACTCTCGGTGGGCGAGTTGGTGGGCTTTAACCTCATCGCGGCGCGCATTGCGCAACCGGTCTTGCGCCTTGCGCAGTGTTGGCAGGAACTCCAGCAGGCGGGGGTATCGCTCAGGCGCATTGGGGCCTTGATGCACGCCTTGCCGGAGCCCGAATGCACTGCAAGCCACGGCCAGCAGCCTCCGATGGCGGGCCAGATTGCCTTTGAGGCGGTGCAGTTTCGCTACCGGCCGCAGGGCCCGGACATCTTGCGCGGGCTGAGCTTTGAGTGTCGGCGCGGCACCGTGCTGGCCTTGGTGGGGTCGTCGGGTTCGGGCAAAAGCACCATCGCCGGCCTCCTGCAGCGACTGCACGTGCCGCAAGGCGGCCGCATCCTGCTCGATGGCCACAATCTCGCCCGGCTGGACCCGCAGTGGCTGCGGCGCCAGATCGGCGTGGTGCTGCAGGAGAACCGTTTATTCAATCGTAGCGTGCGCGAGAACATCGCGTTACGGGAGCCCGGCATGCCGATGGCAAGCATCGTCGCCGCCGCGCAACTCGCCGGGGCGCACGAGTTCATTCTGGGCTTGCCGGAAGGCTACGACACCGTCGTGGGCGAGCAGGGCGTGGGCCTGTCGGGCGGACAGCGGCAACGCATTGCGCTGGCACGGGCCTTGGTCACCGACCCTCGCTTGTTGATTCTCGACGAGGCGACCTCAGCGCTCGATTACGACACCGAACAGATCATCAACCAGAACCTGCGGCAGATTGCGCGCGGCCGAACGGTGCTGTTGATTGCCCATCGCCTGAGTGCGGTGTGTCGGGCAGATCGCATTCTGGTGCTCGATGAAGGGCAGATTCTTGAGCAGGGAACGCATCCGGAATTGGTCGCGCGCGGCGGCGCCTACGCACGGCTGTGGGCCTTGCAGGCGCGTGGTGCGGCGGGCTTTGCCGCTTGAAGTCTTGGCGCTACACCAGGCCGGCCCTGTGGCGGGATTTTTCACCGCCCGCAGCGGCATTGGCGCAGACACCGGCCGCAGGGATCGCGCGCGTCCTGATGTTCGCGCTGTGCGGGCTGTGCCTGGGGCTGTTGCTGTGGGCGTGGCTGAGCCGAATCGAAATCTTGGCGAACGCGCCGGGCAAGGTCGTGGTCGTGGGGCAGAACAAATCGATTCAGTCGCTAGTGCCTGGCGTGGTCAGTGAACTGTGGATAGCAGAAGGCGCGCGGGTGCTGGCGGGGCAGCCGCTGCTCACGCTGGATGCCACGATCGCGGACGCGGAGCTACGCCAACTGCAGGACACCGGGCAGCGTCTGGGGCAAGACGAGTGGCGGCTGCGGGCGCTGCTGCACGCCGCCCGCAACGAGCTTGGGTGGCCTGCGCCGACCGCGCCTCAACCGGCACCAAACGAGGATGCGAAGACGCGCCTCGCGGCCGAGTGGCTTGCTTTCAAAGCGGCGCTCGCGACCCTCGCGAACGAACAACAGCAGCAGCAGAGCCGGCTCGCCGCCACCGCGCGGGAAACGCGAGCACAGCAACAAAGCCTCGCGCTGCTGGTTGAGGAAACGCGCGCGCTCGCCAGCTTGCAGGCCCGCGGCGTGGTGCCGCGCGTGCAATATCTCCAACGCGAGCGGGATCGCTTGGCGCTGGTGCAGTCGCTGGCGGCGCTGGACGGGCAGCGGGGCGAGGCGCACGCCGCCTTGGCCGGGCTGAACGCGCGCAGGCAAGCGACTCGCGCCGAGTTCACCCGGCGGTGGCAAGGTGAGTTAGCCGCGCTTGAGGAACGGCTGCTGGCGCTGCGGGCCGCGGTGATTAAGGCCCGCACGCAACGGGACCGCCTGACGCTCTATGCCCCGGTCGCCGGTCGGGTGCAGGCGCTGGCCCTGCATGCAACCGGCGCGGTAGTGAATCCGGCCGAGGCTTTAATGCAAATCGTGCCGGAGGACGGGCCCTTGACGATTGAGGCACTGGTGGAAAATCGCGATCGCGGATTTATTCGGCGCGGCCAGCCGGTGCGGATCAAGATGGACGCTTTCAATTTCACCCGCTACGGCACGCTGCCGGGCGTGGTGCGCGAGATCGCCGCCGACGCCCAGACCGGCCCCGATCGGGCCTTGCGCTTTGTGGTAACGATCAGGCCCGATAACGAGACTTTGTCCGTTGACGGTCGGCCGCAACGCGTGACGCCCGGTATGAGCGTTAACGTCGACTTTGAACTGGGCACGCGGCGGGTTCTCGATTTGCTGCTCAGCCCGCTCCGGCGCTATCGCGCTGAGAGCGGGCGCGAGCCCTAGCCAGCGGCTTGGCGCAGGCCGCGAGTTTCCAGTTCAGGCAGCAGGTCGCGTTCAAGATGCGTGAGACCGCTCGCGTAATCCGGCCATGACAGCGTGGCGCCCGCCATGCCGCAATCGGCCATGGCCTGCAGGAAGTCGGCGATGCTGCTGGCGGTGCCCACCACGGGAAAGCCCGAATAGCCGGCCATCATGTTGCGCAGATAGCTTTCACGTAGCGCGGGGTCGGGCAATTGGCTGCCAGACTCCGCCGTGAAGGTGTCCAGCAAATTGCCGGCCGCCACCAGATCGCCCTGCTCGTGAATCACATGCTGGTAGTAGTCCTTAGCCTCGGCTTCGGTGGCGCCGATGAACAGCGCCGCGTTACCCCACACCTCAACCTCGCGCGCGAACTCGTCTCGCGCAATCCGGCGCACATCGGCTACCGTCGCGCTCGCCATTTCGAGATTGGGCGCAAGGATAAAATTCATGTCGGCATGCTGGGCGGCAAAGCGCCGACCCGCCGGGCTCACACCCGCGCTCATCACCGGCGGGCGGGGGCGTTGCAGCGGCTTCGGTTCGGCGTAGCACCGCGGCCCGTTGAAATAGGTGCCCGCAAAATCGAACTCGCCGTTGCGGGTCCAGAGTTCATGAATGAAGCGCATCCACTCGTCGGTCATCGCATAGCGTTCGGCGTGGGGAAATTGGGTTTTGCCAAACATGGCCACCTCGTGACTGTTCCAGCCAGCGACCACGTTCAGCCCAAAGCGTCCGCCCGAGATATGGTCGATAGTCGCCGCCTGTTTGGCGGCGAGGACCGGATGAATCGAAGCCACGGCGGTGGTCGCAAACACGTGAATACGCTGCGTGGCCTGCGCCAGTCCGGCGGCCCAGGTCCAGGTCTCGAAGCTGCGATGATTGAACTCGCTGGGGCCGCCAAATCCTTTCCACCGGCACACCGGAATGAGCGCTTCCAGCCCCATTCGGTCGGCCGTCTGCGCGATGTCGAGCGATTCGCCCCAGTTCACTTCAATGCCGCCGGCGGCGGATGATATGGTGCAGCCGTGGCTGACATTGCTGCCGAACACCGCGAGCTGAAACCGGTTGGCGCTGAGGGCCATAGGAGAACTCCTTAAAACTGGAAAGACTTAGCGCGGCAAGCTTAAAGCTTTATGCGGGCTTGCCGACACGACGAGTACTTCCGACGGAAAGACGCGCAATGCCCAAACTGCTTTCCTTGCTGCTCGTGTTACTGGGCTTCGCGGCCGTTCCTGCACTGGCGGCTGAAACCGCGAAAGTGGCGCGGGTGACAGGCGTGTCCGGTCAGGCCGAAGTGATGCGCGCCACTGGCTCCAGAGAGCCCCTCCTTCCGAACAGCGCCGTGTTTAATGGCGATATGGTGCAAACCGGACGCGGTGAAGCGCGGCTCCAGTTTAGCGACGGCGGCGCAGTGGCCGTGCAGAGCAACTCCCGTTTCAAAATTTCCGAGTATCGCTATAACGGCGCTGAGGACGGCACTGAGGCGGCGATTTTTGACTTGATTAAAGGCGCTGTGCGCGCCTTGAGCGGCGCCATCGGCCATAGAAGCAACGAGCGCTACCAGATGCGAACGGTGGTGGCGACCATCGGCATCAGGGGCACCGCGTACGACGCGCTTTACTGTCAGGGCGATTGCACCCAGACCGACGGCAGCGCTCTGCCAGACGGATTGCATGTGCGCACCACCTCGGGCGCGGTGGAGGTGCGGAATAAAGCGGGTCGCATGCCGGTGGTGAAAGGTCTACGGGCGTATGTCCCGAACCAACTGGCCCCCCCGCGACCATCCCGTTTCAAGCCTGATTTCACCCATAAAGGTCCCGGTGCGCCGCCGTCCAACGGTACGCCGCCGGGGCCAGATGGTCCGGGGCCGGATGGGCCGGGGCCGGATGGGCCGGGACAGGGTGGTCCGGGGCAGGGTGGTCCGGGTTCACCGCCACCGGCTAACGGCGCGCAAGCATCGACCGACCGCCCAGAGCCACCTGCGGCGAACGGCGCTCCGCCGGCAATCGATGGGAGCCCATCGCCGCCGCCGGCATCACCTATCAGCGGTGCTAATTCACCCTCGACTCGAGCGCCTCAAGCAACCGCCCCCGGGCGTGCTGCGCCAGGTGGCTCGATTCCAATTGGTCCCGTGCCCTCGAAAACATCGCCGGCTGCTCCCGTCTCAGCGGGGACCGGACCAAGCGGCCCGGCGGCTGGCGGTGGCGGTGGCGGTGGCGCACCGGCGCGTGCAGGCGCACCTGCCAACGCCGCACCGAAAGCGGGGCCGAGGCCTCCTGCGCGTTAACGCGCTGCGTTACTCCCTGCGATCAACACGGGACGCGAGGCCAATCTGCCGCCATAATCAGGCTTTCCCCAAGCCGCTTCGCGAGGCCACCATGATTCCTTTTTCGGTGCTCGACCTCTCACCCATCCCCGCCGGCAGCACGGCCGCGACCAGCTTTCGCAATACGCTCGATCTGGCGCGCCATGCCGAGCGCTGGGGTTACACGCGCTATTGGCTGGCGGAACACCACAACATTCCAGGGATCGCGAGCGCCGCGACCTCGGTGGTGATTGGACACGTGGCGGCCGGCACCAGCCGCATCCGCGTCGGGGCGGGCGGCATCATGCTCCCCAATCATTCACCGCTGGTGATTGCGGAGCAGTTCGGGACGCTGGAATCACTGTTTCCCGGCCGGATTGATCTGGCCTTGGGCCGGGCGCCGGGCTCGGACCAGCGCACCGCCCGCGCGCTCCGCCGTGACCTCATGAGCAACGCCGACAATTTCCCGCAGGACGTGCTTGAGTTGCAGGCGCTACTGGGCCCAGCCCAGCCGGGGCAGGCGGTGTTTGCGGTGCCGGGCACCGGGCTGGAAGTGCCGCTGTGGATTCTTGGGTCAAGTTTGTTTGGCGCGCAGGTCGCCGCCGCGCTCAGTTTGCCGTTCGGATTTGCGTCGCACTTCGCCCCCGACGCGTTGCTGCAGGCGCTGAAAATTTACCGTGCCCGTTTTCAGCCCTCGGCCACCCGGCCGGCGCCGCACGCGATGGCGGTGGTGAATGTGGTGGTGGCCGATACCGATCGCGAAGCGCAGCGTCAGTTCTCCTCCATCCAGCAGCAGTTCGCGAACCTGTATCGCGGCACACCGCTGCAGCTTCAGCCGCCCCGCGATACCCTGCACGACTACTGGACACCGGCCGAACAAGCCGGCGTTGACCACACGCTCCGCTACGCTTGCGTCGGTTCGCCTGCCACGGTGCGCGCCAAGCTCTTCGAATTTATCGCCATGACCGAGGTCGACGAACTCATGATTACGGCTTCGCTCTACGACCATCAGGCGCGTTTGCGCAGCTTTGACCTGGCGATGGACGTGCGCGCCACCTTGTCATCGCCGTCGCGCACCGCCGAGGCGGCAGTCGCCTGAGTCGCGTCACGCCAGTGTCGGCGCGACTCTCGGCCGGATAGTCCTCAGATGGATTTAAAGCGATAGCCCGCGCGCGGATAGTGCACGGCCACCTCGCCGACCACGGGGTCGGTTCTTAACACCACCAGTTCGTTGGCGTCGACCCGCACGATTTGGCCCACCGTTTCCTCCAGGCCGTAGTCGTCCGGAACGATGCTCACTGTGGTGCCGACGCTGAATCCGCACTCTGCGGCGCAGCCGCCCGCGATGTCAGCAGGCGCCGCCTCACGCGCAATTGTCAGCGCGTCGGCGGCGCTCAGGGCCGACACCTTGCCTGCGCCAAACGCTGTGACGCGATCGAACCAGACCGACAAACCCGCGCGCTCGCGCACGACCGAGAACAAGTCCCCGCCGTGTTGCATGAACCATACGGGATGGAAGCAGGCGGCATCGGCCACGGTGAAGGCTTCGCCGAGCACGAACGGGCTGTGCTGCAGTTGGCGATCGAGACGATCGAGCGAAATCAGGGTCTGCGCCAGCGCGTGCGGGGCAGCAGCAATGAGCGATTCGCGGGTAAACGCCGGCGTCATGGCGGCGCGGTCGGCAAAAAACTCCGGCGGGAGTTGGTCGAACAAGCGCACGACAGTAGGGGGCACAGCCTGCATGAACAAGCGATGGTCGGCCCAGTCTTCGATCACGCTGGCCGCTCCCGCCAGTGCGGGCGGCAGCGTCGGTCGCGCGGGATACAGGCGTTCCAGCACCCGCACCATCAAGGCGGTGTCGCAGTAAATGTCGGCGCCGATTTGCAGCACCGGAATGCGGCGATAGCCGCCGGTGAGCGGCGTGAGGTCGGGCTTGGGCGCCATGATCGGTTGCTCGACCGCCCGCCAGGGAATTTCTTTGTAGGCCAGCACACGCCGGATTTTTTCGGAGAAGGGCGACAGCGGGTAGTGATGTAAAACGACCTCGGCCATAAGGAACTCCTGCGCTGGAAAATGGGTGATGGAAACTTCCGAAGGTTACCCGCCCTCGGCGCCCAAAGCAGCTATGAGAGCGAGGCTGTCTTTTCCGTTTGAAACGTGAACAATGGGTCACGCACCGACCGCAATGGCGAGCCGACCAGCATCGCAATTACAACAATCACGGCGGGCGCAGATCAGGTATCTCACCGGGGGGAGAGTTTATGCAGGAACGTCACAAGCTCGTTGCGCTGTGTGTTGCGGCGAGTTTTATCAGCTACATCGATCGCGTCAATATTTCAGTGGCAGCGATTGCGATGCAGGGCCAATACGGTTGGTCCGAGACCTTGAAAGGGGTCGTGCTCTCCGCCTTTTTCATTGGTTATCTTGTTTTCATGGTGCCGAGTGGCTGGCTGGCCAATCGTTATGGCGGCAAGCGGGTGCTTGGCTTCGCGGTGTTGTGGTGGTCGGTGTTTACGATCATCACGCCCATCGCGGCCGGCATTTCCTTTCCGACGCTAATCGCCGCGCGAATCCTGATGGGCGCCGGCGAAGCGGCGATGTTTCCAGCGGCCTACAACCTCTACAGCCGCTGGGTACCGGCCACCGAGCGATCGCGCGCGGTGTCGCTGATGGTGGGGGGCATTCCGCTGGGCACGCTCTTCGCACTCATGAGCAGTGGCGTGCTGGTCGAGCACTTCGGATGGCCGGTGGTGTTCTATGTCTTTGGAGCCGTTGGTCTGGTGTGGTGTGTCTTCTGGCATAAATTTGCGTATGACCAGCCGGCAGATAATCCACACCTTGGCGCCGAGGAGCGCGCCTTGCTGGTGGTGGCAAGCGATAAGAAGGCCGTCGCCAGGTCGCCCGTGCCGTGGCGGCAGTTATTGAGTTCAAGCGCAGTGTGGGCGCTGATCGTCAATCACCTCTGCAGCAACTGGATTCTTTACATGTTGCTGGCCTGGTTGCCGAGTTATTTCAGCAAGGGCCTCGGTCTCAGTATCCAGAATGCGGGTCTGTACGCGGCGGCGCCCTGGCTCGCGATGGCGCTATCGGGAATCGCGAGTGGCTGGCTGGCCGACCGCTGGATCCACGCCGGTACCGATCCCACCTTTGTTCGCAAATTTATGCAGATCACGGGTTTGCTCGGTGCGGCGATGTTCATGTGGCAAGCCAGGAGCGTGACCTCACCCGATATGGCGCTGGCGCTGCTGTGCGGGGCGCTGGGCGCTTTGGCCGTCACCTGGGGCGGATTCATCTCCAACCATCTTGATATCGCGCCCCGTCATGCCGACGTGCTGATGGGCATCACGAATACGGCGGGCACTATTCCCGGCGTGGTGGGCGTGGCGGTCACCGGCTGGTTGGTCGATGCCAGTGGGACCTATACAGCAGCCTTCGTGCTCGCGGCGTGCGTGAATGTGGTGGGCGCCATCGTGTGGCTCTTGTTCGCCACGGCGAAGCCCGTCGTCGACTGAGCATTCCCTATGCCCGCTCCCGGCGCGGATGCCGGGAGCGGCCCGGCGGTGGCAAAACCAAATGCCAACTTGCGTAAATCTCGGCTCAAGTACCCATGGGCAGTGTCGATAGTCTCCCCGTAAGCGATACCAACGCGCCGGTTATTCCGCCGGGCGTCAACTCTTTTGCGCTTTCGCAGCAGTGGGGCAAGAACGACATGAAATCTGAATCTGGAAACTCAATCCGGGCTGCGACCGGCATCTCCATTGCGGCAGCTGCCGTGATCCTGTGGAGTTCATTGGGGCCAGTCAATCTGGCAGCCGCGGTCGTACTCGTGGTGGCAGCCTTTGTGCTGGATGGGTGGGTCGCCGCGCGTTCGGCGTCAAACGTGGAGGCGGCCCTTTCAGAAGCTGCGGCAGCCCACAGCAATGAAGTCGCGACGTTGAAGGCGGGCCATCAAGCCTGCCTCGTCTCGCTGGGGCAAGACATCGCACCGGCCTGGTTGCGCAATATCGACGCCGCTCGCAATCAGCTTGAAGGTGCTGTCGTCCATCTCACGAAGGATTTCAGCGGCATTGTCGACCGCCTGAACGAGGCGGTGACCACTTCCTACCGCGTGGCCGGCGTTGGCGCGAATGGAGCCTCAGACGGCATGCAGCAGGTGGTGAGCAACAGCGAGCGCCGCCTGATGATGGTGGGTCAAATTCTGGACACCACCCTTTCCGAAAAAGAACACATGCTGGCCGAGAGCCAGAAGTTGGTGACTTTCACCGTCGAACTCCAAAAAATGGCGGCCGATGTGGCCAGCATCGCAGACCAGACCAACCTGCTGGCACTGAATGCGGCAATCGAAGCCGCGCGCGCCGGCGAAGCGGGACGCGGCTTTGCGGTGGTGGCCGACGAAGTGCGCACGCTCTCCACGCGCTCTGGTGCGATCGGTAAGAACATCAGCCAGAAAATCGATGCGGTGAATCGCAGCATCAAGGAATCCTCCGAACTGATTGAATCCGCGGCTACCCGCGACGCTCAGGCGCGCATCGATTGCGAAACGCAGTTATCTGGCGTGGTGCAAGATTTCCAGCGCGCGATGTTGGGCCTGACCGAGTCGTCCGATGTGCTCCGTAGCGAGGGCGCCGCGATCAAAACGGCGGTGGCCGGCGCGCTTGAGCAGTTGCAATTTCAGGACCGCATTAGCCAGTTGCTCACTCACGTCACCGATAGCGTTTCCCAGCTCCAGCAGCAGTTGGCGGCGGGCGGCTTGCCGGACGCCAATAGCGTGGGGCGCTTGGTCAATCGGCTTGAACGCTCTTACACCATGGCCGAGGAGCGCCCGCGAGGCACCGTCGCGACGCAGGCTGAAGTGGATTCAGACATTACGTTTTTCTGAGGGTTGGGCATGGCAAAAACGATTCTAGTGGTGGATGACTCCGCGTCGCTCCGACAGGTCGTGTCCATCGCCCTGAAGGGCGGCGGCTATGACGTGATCGAGGCCTGCGATGGCAAAGATGCGCTGAGCAAGCTAACGGGCCAGAAAATCCATCTGATCATCAGCGACGTGAACATGCCCAACATGGATGGCATCGCGTTTGTGAAGGCAGTGAAGCAACTGCCGACCTATAAATTCACGCCGATCATCATGCTCACGACCGAAAGCCAGGAAGACAAAAAAATGGAAGGCCAGGCGGCCGGCGCAAAAGCCTGGGTCGTCAAACCGTTCAAGCCTGAGCAGATGCTGGCAGCAGTCGCCAAGCTCGTGTTGCCTTGATACCGCGATGAATACCGACTGGTCTACCGCCTACCGGCTTGGCTTCCGCGGCGAGATGAATATCTACGCTGCCGCCGAATTGCAGCAGCAAGTCCAGCAAGCGCTGCGCGCAGGGGGCCCCATCGCGATTGACCTCTCTGACGTCAGTGAGATCGACTCGGTAGGCATACAGCAACTACTGCTCCTGCAGCGCGAATGCTTTCAAACCCAACGTGCATTACGGATTACCGCCCAGAGCGCGGCCGTTGAAGAGGTTTTTAACCTCCTGAATCTTCACGCCAGATTTTGCTGAGTCGCAAGGGAGTCCGCGAATGGATCTCAATCCCGCCCTGCAGACCTTCGTCGCCGAATGCGACGAGTTGTTGGATCAATTGGAGCTGTCGCTGCTCCAACTCGAGCATCAACCGGGCGACCGTGAACTGCTCGATGCGGTGTTCCGCGCCGCGCACACCATCAAAGGCTCGGCCGGGATGTTTGGCTTTAACGCCATCGTCTCGTTTACGCACGGCCTCGAAAATCTGCTGGACCGCGTCCGCGCCGGCGAAGTGTCCCTCGACGCCGACCTGTCCGCGCTCTTGCTGCGATGTGGTGACCATATCAAGTCGCTGGTGCCGCTCGCCGTTGACGATCGCGCCCTTGATTCAGCGACCATTGCGCTTGGTGAATCCCTGACGCGTCAGTTGGGCGCCATTCAGGTGCCGCTCGAGATCAGCCTCAAGAGCAGCACCGTCAACGAACTTGCCGCCCTGCTCGACGGCGGCGCGATTGGGTCGCCCGCGCGGACGGCGTCGCTCGCCAATGATTTCGCTGTCTTGATGCAAGACGACGAAGACAAGCCCTTTGCCGTAGCCGTGAATCCCTACTGGTCGATCTCGCTGCAATTCGGCCCCGAGGTGCTGCGCAACGGCATGGACCCGCTGTCATTCCTCCGCTATCTCTCCACGCTTGGGGACTTGGTGAGCGTGGAGACCTTGGACAGTCGACTACCCCCGCTCGCCGACATGGACCCCGAGGCTTGCTACCTCGATTTCGAGATTCAGCTGGATTCCAGCGCCGACAAGAGCGCCATCGAAAGCGTCTTCGACTTTGTCCGCGACGACTGCGCGATTCGCATCGTGCCGCCGACCCGCAAAGTGGCCGCCCAGCTCGCCGCAGTCGCCACTCACGACAACGGCAGCGCCAAGCTTGGGGAAATGCTGCTTGATGTGAAAGCGGTCACCGAGCACGAGCTGGCGAGTGCGTTGGCGACGCAGAAGGCCGAGGCTGCGGTGCGTGAAGCAGGGGAGGCCCCACGCCCGCTCGGCAAAATTCTGATTCAGGATGCGGCGGTTCCCGCCGCGGTGGTCGATGCCGCCGTGGAGCGCCAGCAGCAACAGCGGAACGCGAAAGCGCAAGAAAGCCGGCTGATCAGGATCGACGCCGACAAGCTCGACCAGCTCATCAATATCGTGGGCGAGTTGGTGATTGCGGGTTCGGGCACCCAAGCCCTTGCCGCACGCGCTGGCGCGCCGGAGGTGGTCGAATCGGCGGTCTCGCTGCTAAGCCTGGTGGAGCAGGTCCGCGACAACGCGCTCGGCCTGCGCATGGTGGCTATCGGTGCCACCTTCCAGCGCTTCCAGCGGGTGGTGCGCGACGTCAGCCAGGAATTGGGCAAGGAAATCGAGCTCTCCATCAGCGGCGCTGAAACCGAGCTTGATAAATCAGTAGTCGAACGTATTGGCGATCCCCTGATGCATTTGGTCCGCAATGCGATGGACCATGGGATCGAGCCGGCGTTGATCCGCGTCGCGTCTGGTAAAGCGGCACGCGCTCAAGTATCGCTCAACGCCCACCACGACTCGGGCAGCATCGTGATTGAAGTTCGCGACGACGGCGGTGGTCTCAATGTTGAGAAGATCCGGCGCAAGGCAATCGAACGCGGCCTCTTGAGCGCGAATGCCAATCCAACGGCCCAAGAAGTGCGTCAGCTCATTTTCGAGCCCGGTTTCTCGACCGCGGACGCCGTGTCTAGTCTGTCCGGCCGCGGGGTGGGCATGGATGTGGTGCGGCGAAATATCGAGGCGCTGCGCGGCAACATCGAAATTCACAGCGAGGAAGGCGTGGGCACCACGGTGCTGATTCGTCTGCCGCTCACACTCGCCATCATCGACGGTTTCATGGTGGGGCTCGGCGCGGCGCGCTACGTGCTACCGCTGGATTCGGTTGTGGAGTGTATGGAGTTGTCCGGCGAGTATCGGGACGACGTGGCGGGACGTGGCTTCCTCAACGTGCGCGGGGAAGTCTTGCCGGTGATGAGATTGCGCGACGTCTTTGACATCGCAGACAGCGGCGCACGACGCGAAAATATCGTGGTCGTGCGGGCGGGAGGCCTGAAGGCCGGGCTGGTGGTGGATGAATTGTTAGGTGAACTGCAGACCGTGATTAAGCCTTTGGGCAAGTTGTTCAGTTATCTGCAGGGAATAAGCGGTTCGACCATTCTGGGGAGCGGCGAAGTGGCGCTCATTCTGGATGTGCCGGGTCTCATCAAGCGGGTGGAAAACGCGCGGTCCCCTGGGCTGGCGGTGGTCTGATTCCATCAGCGCTAAAACACGAGAGGTAGGCAGGCATGGGTTTTTTCGACAGGAACAAGGGCACTCGGCAGATTGAGCAGCTAGAGCAGCTTTCTGCGGCGGTAATCCGCTTGCAGCAAGAACACGCTGCGGGCGCCATTGACTACAAGATTCCGCTGGTGGGTCTGGAAGGTGTTCAGCAACAGATTGCGGACACCATCAATAATCTGGTGCAGGCGCATATCGACGTGAAGATGGCGGTCGTCGCCTCCATTCAACGCTACGCGCTGGGGGATTTCTCGCAAGCCTTCGAGCGCTTGCCCGGCCGCAAGGCAGTGATCACAGAAGCCATGGACGAAGTGCGGGATCGGCTCAGCGGCGCGGAGCAGATGATGGCGGAATCATTGCGGGTGAAGCAGGCGCTCGATAACGTGACCGCCAACGTCATGATCGCCGATCGCGATGGCATCATTCGCTATCTCAATCACTCGGTTAGCGGGATGATGATCAACGCAGAAGCCGACATCCGCAAAGAGTTGCCGCAGTTTGATGCCAAGCGCCTGCTCGGGGTGAATTTTGATGTATTCCACAAGAACCCGGCGCACCAGCGTAATTTGCTGGGCCAACTGCGCGCGGCGCATCGCGCCCAGATCGTCGTGGGCGGACGCACCTTCTCGCTCACGGCCTCACCCATCATTGATGAGAAAGGCGAGCGCCATGGTGCAGTTGTAGAGTGGAAAGACCGTACCGACGAAGTGCAGGTAGAGAAGGACCTTGGCGCGGCGGTGTCTGCGGCTTCAGCCGGCGACTTCAGCCAGCGTCTTGAGGTGGCGGGCAAGGAGGGCTTCTTCCTGCTCCTGTGCGAGGGGATCAACGCCCTGCTCAGCACCAGCGATGTCGGCCTGAACGAAGTGCTACGCGTGCTGTCGGCGCTGGCGGCAGGCGACCTCACCGAGAAAATTACCAACGACTACACCGGCACCTTTGGCGCCCTGAAGGACGCCTGCAACGATACCGTCGACCGGCTCTCCTCCACGATTTCCGAAGTCAGCGCCACGACCGAAGCCATTCTCAACGCGGCCGAGCAGGTGAGCGCGACCGCGCAATCCATCAGCCAGGCGGCGAGCGAGCAGGCGGCGAGCGTAGAAGAGTCCAGCGCTTCCATCGAGGAAATGGCGGCCTCGATCAATCAGAACAGCGAGAACGCCAAGATTACCGACGGTATGGCCGGGAAGGCCGCACATGAGGCGTCCGAAGGCGGGGTCGCGGTGCGCGATACCGTCCAGGCCATGAAGACCATTGCGCAGAAGATTGGGATCATCGACGACATCGCCTATCAGACCAATCTCCTCGCCCTGAACGCTGCGATCGAAGCCGCCCGGGCGGGTGAGCACGGTCGGGGCTTTGCGGTGGTGGCGGCCGAAGTGCGCAAGCTCGCCGAGCGCAGTCAGGTGGCGGCGCAGGAAATCAGTAGCCTTGCGGCCAACAGCGTGCAACTCGCCGAGCACGCCGGCGGACTGCTGGTAGAGATGGTGCCGGCCATTCAGAAGACCTCTGATCTGGTGCAAGAAATTGCCGCCGCGTCCAGCGAGCAGGCCACGGGTGCGACGCAGATCAATTCTGCGATTAATCAGCTGAACCAGGCCACGCAACAAAATGCATCGGCGGCAGAAGAACTGGCGGCGACGGCGGAGGAAATGAACGGCAAGGCCGTGCAGTTGCGCGACCTGATGGCCTTCTTCCGGCTTGAGGGCCGCGGTGGGATGCGAACGGCGGACCTGCGATCGCTGACCCCGCGCGCGCCGGCCGCGAGCGCACGTAGACCCAGTGCTGCGCCGCGGGTCGTCGGGAATACCCGTCTGGCCGAGAGTGATTTGTCCGACTCCGACTTCATCAAGTTCTAAGGGGGGCATATGCAAGCCGCCGCACTAAAGGGAACCGTTGCCGGTGCCGAGCACCAGCAGTATCTGACTTTCAAACTGGGGGATGAGACATTTGCGATGCCCATCCTCATGATCAAGGAAATTCTGGAATACCCGGAACTGACCAACGTGCCGATGATGGCGGCCTGCGTGCGGGGTGTGCTGAATCTCCGGGGGCGCGTGGTGCCGGTGGTGGATCTGGCCGTCCGCTTCGGCCGACCCGCGAGCCAGCCGACGCGGCGCACCTGTGTGGTCATTCTCGAAGTGCAGTCCGATGAGGAACAACTGGACGTGGGCATCATCGTGGATGGCGTGAATCAGGTGATCGATATCCCGCAAAGTGAAATCGAACCGCCGCCAAGCTTCGGCGCCAAACTGCGGACTGACTTTATTCGCGGCATGGGCAAGGTGAACGGCAGCTTTGTGGTGATTCTCGACAGCGCCACGGTGTTGTCGATTCACGAGATCGCAGCCTTGGGGATGGTGCCGGAATCGGCGCTGCCCAGTTGAGGCGCCTCCTCGCGCGGTGCATCAGGCGCTAGTTGCCATGCCCGCCGATCAACTGAGCGAGAAGGCTTTTGGCCTGTTGCGGGACTGGGTCTACGAACAGGCCGGCATCAGCATGTCGCCAGCGAAGAAGCCGCTGATGATGAGTCGCTTGCAAAAGCGCCTTGTCCATCACGGGCTGGAGCGCTACGAGGACTACCATCGCCTGATTACCGAAGGTCATGACCGGCATGAACCGCAGATCGCGCTCGACCTGCTGACCACCAACGAAACCTATTTTTTTCGTGAGCCCAAGCATTTTGACTTCATGCGGGAGAAGGCGGTGCCTGAGCGCAAGGCGGGCGCACCGTACCGGGTCTGGAGCGCTGCATGCTCGAGCGGGGAAGAACCGTGGAGTATTGCGATGATGCTGGCCTCGCAGTTGCGCGACAGCGCCTGGGAGATAGTGGCCTCGGATATCAGCACGAGAGTCCTTGCGCGCGCGCAGACCGCGCATTACGCGATGGAGCGTGCTGAGCACATTCCTCGCGAGCTACTGACCCGCTACTGTTTGCGGGGCGTGAGAGCACAGGAGGGCACGTTTCGCGTGGTGCCGGCGTTGCGCCGTCGCCTGCGCTTCATGCAGGTCAATCTCATCGCCCCGCTGCCCGACCTCGGGCAATTTGATCTGATTTTTCTGCGCAACGTGCTGATCTACTTTGATATGGAAACCAAAGCCAAAGTGGTACGTCAGTTGTGCAAGGCCTTGCGGCCCGGAGGCTATTTTTTCTGTGGCCATTCTGAGAGCCTGCATGGCATGAGCCTCCCCCTGACCACGATCCATCCGGCTATCTATCAGCGCCAGTGACGCCTGAGTTTTATGCGATCAGCCAGCGATTACTTTGAATATTTTCTACAGCCTGGTGAATTCCAGTTCAGCGACGACCCTGATGTGCGCATGCGCACGCTACTCGGTTCCTGCGTGGCGATGACCATGTGGCACCCGCAGCGGCGCTTCGGCGCGATGTGCCATTACATGCTGCCCACCCGCGGCTCGCGCCGCACCCCCGAACTCGATGGCCGCTTCGGCGATGAGGCCTATCTGATGTTTCTGAGGGAGTCGGTACACGTGGGGACCGATCCCAACGATTACGAGATCAAGCTCTTTGGCGGTGGTGACATGTTCCCCACCGTGAACAAAACAGGCAAATCCGCGATTGGGCAGCAGAATGTCACCGCCGGGCTTGGCATTCTGGCCTTACACGGTCAGCCGGTGAAGGCGAGTCATGTGGGCGGCGAAGGACATCGGATCGTGATGTTCGACCTGTGGGACGGCGGTGTGTGGGTGAAGCACCAGCCGAAGACGGAGCCGGCGCGATGAGCACCATCTCCGTCATGGTCATCGACGATTCCGCGGTCGTGCGGCAGGTAATGACGGAAATGATTGGCAAGGCGCACGGACTGCGCTTGCTGGGCGTCGCCTCGGACCCGCTCTACGCGCTGGAGAAAATGGAACGCGAATGGCCCGACGTGATTGTGCTCGATGTGGAAATGCCGCGCATGGACGGCATTACCTTCTTGCGCAAAGTGATGGATGAACACCCGACGCCCGTGGTCATCTGCTCGACGCTCACCGAGAAGGGCGCGGATACGACGATGCAGGCGATGTCTGCCGGGGCGGTGGAGATCATCGTGAAGCCCAAACTCGCGCTGAAAAAATTTCTGGAGGAGTCCGCGGCGGAACTTATCAATGCCATCAAGGCCGCCGCGCAGGCGAGGGTGGGACGGGTGCGACCGGGCCGCGAGTCGCCCATGAAAATTCTCCCCAAGTTCACCGCCGACGCGGTGATTCCCGCCGCCACCGCGCAGGCGATGGCGCAGACCACCGAGCGCATCGTCGCCATCGGCACTTCCACCGGCGGTACGCAGGCGCTCGAAGCGGTACTCACTGAGCTGCCCCGCGTGGCGCCGGGCATCGTGGTGGTGCAGCACATGCCGGAGAAGTTCACCGAAGCGTTCGCGATGCGCCTCAACAAGATCTGCGCGATCGAAGTGCGTGAAGCGAAAGCTAACGACCGGATCATCCCCGGACTGTGCCTGATCGCGCCAGGCGGCCGGCACACGTTGCTCAAGCGCAGCGGTGCGTATTACTTCGTGGACGTGGTCGACGGGCCGGCAGTCAGTCGCCATAAGCCGTCAGTGGATGTGCTTTTCCGGTCGGCGGCGAAAGCGGCCGGTCGCAATGCGCTCGGCATCATCATGACCGGGATGGGCGACGACGGGGCGCAGGGCTTGAAGGAAATGTTCGACGCCGGGGCCCAGACCCTTGCGCAAGACGAGGCGTCCTGCGTGGTCTACGGCATGCCCAAAGAGGCGGTTAAGCGCGGCGCGGTGAGCCGCTCGGTGCCGCTCAGCGCGATCGCGGCGGAGATTTGCCGCGAGCGCTGAGGGTGTGTTGCCTAACGGCGAATGATGGCTAGCACTTCGTCGCGGCGCGACGCCATCTCGGCCGGGGTGGGGGCTTCGAGGTTCAATCGCACCAAGGGTTCGGTGTTTGAGGCTCTCACGTTGAACCACCAGTCTGGATATTCCACGCTCAAGCCGTCGAGCTCGCTGAACCGGGCGTCCGGATAGGCGGCGCGCAGCGCGGTGAACACCTGTGCCACATCTTCCACCCGCGAGTTGATTTCGCCGCTCGGCGCGTAACGACGCAAGGGCGCAATGAGCGCAGACAGCGGCTGGTCAACGCTGCTCACCAGATTCGCGACGAAGATCACCGCCAGCGCCGAGCTTTCGGCGAAATAGTTTTCCCGGAAGTAGTAATGGCCGGAGAGTTCGCCGGCAAAGAGCGCGTCGGCGTCGCGCATCTGGCGCTTGATGAATGCATGACCCACGCGGGACATCAGGGCCTCGCCGCCCGCTTCGACGATGGCCTCGCGCACGGCTTTGCTGCTTCTGAGGTCGTAGAAAATGCGTCCCTTGCTGATTTTCAGCATGGTCTGCGCGATGAGTGCGGTGATGAGGTCCATGGGCACGATGTCGCCCCGCTCGTCCACAAATCCCACGCGGTCGGCGTCGCCGTCAAAGGCGATGCCGAAATCGAAGGGGCCGTGCGCGCGGATGAGATGCTGCAAGGGCTCCAGCGTTTCGTGATCCAGCGGATTCGCTTCGTGGTTGGGGAAAGCGCCATCAAGTTCCCCGAACAGGCTCGACTCTTCGTACAGGCCGGCCAGCGCGCGCGCTTCGACGATGCCCATGGCGTTGGCGTAATCCACCGCAAGGCGTAGCGGTTTTTTGAAGGCCGCCTGTGCCCGGATGTGGGCGGTGTAGGCCGGAATGATGTCGTGGGTCGTGATACGCCCCGGCATGCTCGCCGAGGGCTTGAAATCTTGCGCGTTCACCAGCGCTTCAATGGTCTCGATGCCCGTAGGGCCGCTGATGGGGATCGCGTTCTCACGGCAGATCTTCACGCCGTTCCATTCACCCGGATTGTGCGAGGCGGTAATCATGATGCTGCCGTCTGCGCCCAGACTGCCGTTCGCGTAGTAACACATCGGGGTGCTACACAGGCCAACGTCAATCACATCTGCGCCCTGCATCGTGACGCCCTTGGCCAGCGCTTCAAACATTGCGGGTGAGTGGGTGCGCATGTCTTGCCCAATGACGACACGGCGCGCCCCCAGGAAGTCCACAAAAGCGCGGCCGATGCGGGTGGCAATGTCGGGGGTCAGGGTGTCGCCG
>Ga0114967_10001489_pt1 | contig 19565 bp, 18 predicted proteins | sample M_130628_MF_Meta_FD_92639 | JGI IMG/M metagenome (GOLD analysis project Ga0114967, IMG submission 92639) | Freshwater microbial communities from Lake Montjoie, Canada to study carbon cycling - M_130628_MF_MetaG | ecosystem: Environmental > Aquatic > Freshwater > Lake | place: Lake Montjoie... | reverse complement strand
TAGGAACGCGGAGGTGGATGCCGCCGTGTAGTTGAGCCCGTCCATCTGGAAAAGAACCCCACCAACGCCGAACAAACCCAAACCCAAGCCTTGCTCAAATTCCAGACGGGTGATGTTTCGCAAATCGCGGCAGATAATCAACGCGAGGATCATCCCCGCTGAACCAAAGCGATACATCGCGCCGAGCAATGCGAAGAACCAACCGCTGCCTTCAGGCGAAAGTTTCTGCTGCTCCATCGCGAGCGCCTTCATCAAGGGAAAACTCACCGCCCAAAAAATAGTCGCACCCAACAACATCGCAATCGCCCGACGTCGCCGGGATAGAATGTTACTGTCAGGGGTTTGGTTCACGATGTGTGAAGTGAAAGTTGACGACAACCTTAGCGAAGCGTCTCAATCCTAATGCGCGCTGGATCGGCGATGCCAAGTTCCAGCAGCGCTGCGTTGCGATACAATTCCACGTTTGGCCTGAAGTTGGGCGACTTCCCTTTGCGCCGCTGAACATCCAGTTCCTTGATCGAAAGCACATCAAGCGCGACGGGGTCGCGGCTGAACCGGAGTTGGTTAAGCATCGTCGAATAGTGTAACAACCCCTTCTGCCCCCCTTCGTATTGGCAGATAAGCGCGTCCGTGATGTTCAACGCCACGCGATCACCCAGCGAGGGCAAAGCGCAGATTTCGGGCACGGCTTGTGCAAGTCGTCCGGGGTCGTCGGCGAAACGCAATACGTTGTCCACACTGTCCATCGCTAGTCCATAAAGATGACCGCAAACTCCAGCGGCGGCGTGATTGAGCATCGGTGTGATGCTGATAATCTTGGTGATCTCGCTCGTGATAAGTTTGCTGACATGAGATTTACGGCCAACACCTTCGCCCTTTTTCTCGAACTCCAGATCACCATAGACAGGGTTACCGATGAGCGGCGTATCGTAAGCATTGGTTTCATCCCACCCCCTCACAGTCGAGGCAGCACAACGAATACGAAGCTCTTCCGCGACCCACTCAAAGCCCGCATCCCGCAACGTGGCTTCGTAGCGATCCCAGATGATGATCTGTTGCGAGGGAACTCCGGCGGCGATCAACCCGCGAGCCACAGCCGCGACGACGGCGAGACGCGTCCCACTGCTGTCTCCTGGCTTGGATGAAACTTTTATTCCAACGACATCCTGCGTGCCGACAAGACTGAGCCATGCTTCGCGCAAATCTTTCTTTTCGGTCAACCGGATGATGCCGCGCCGCACCATGGCTTCAACATAATCTTCGCGCGGACGAAACGCTTCTGTGGCATTCGCGTCCTCAACAATGACTACATGTGCCGTATTCGTGGGTTGGGAGTAATCTGGTGGTTGCGCGAGGAGGAGCTGCGGTAGCAAAACGAAAACAAAAAACAGCTCGAGCACCACTGATGAAGTTCGCAGCAGCCCAGAACGGGGGCACTCCGCTGCGTTTTGCGGAGTTGACATGAAGAGATTGGCGATAGGTGCGTTTCTTGACACTTCAGGGTGCGGATGTTACCACGAGCCGCTATGGTCGCCAAAAAAAATCGGGTCGCAATGGCATTGTTTTGTCTGCTCGCCGCCGCTGCCTTTATCACCGCATGCTCGCCACCCGGTCCGGCAGCGTTGATGAATGGCAAAAAGCTTTTGGACGCGGGTAAGACGGACGACGCCATCGTGGAACTCAAAACCGCAGTGACGTTGATGCAAACCAATGCAGCAGCGTGGAACTATCTGGGTGTGGCGTATCATCGGGCGGGCTTTTGGATGGATGCAATATACGCCTATTCACAGGCTTTGCGTTTCAACCGCGAGTTGCTTGAAGCTCGGTTCAATCTCGGCTGCGTTTTCTTGGAACAGAATAAACTCGAACCAGCAAAGACAGAGTTCACGGCTTTCACTCTGCGAAGACCCAACGTCATCGAAGGTTTTAACAAGCTCGGCACCGCGCAGATGCGGACCCGCGATCTCGCGGGCGCGGAGAAAAGTTTTCGCGAGGCATTAAAAATAAAAGAGACGAATGTCGAAGCGTTGAACGCGCTGGGGATGGTTGCTGCGCAACTAAATCGTCCACGCGATGCGGCGGAATCGTTCGCCAAAGCCTTGAAACAGCAGCCTAATTTTCGCCCGGCTCTGCTGAATCTCGCCACGGTGTTGCATCATCAGTTGAAAGATCGCACTGAGGCGTTGGAGCGGTATCGCGAATATCTCGCACTGCAACCACACGAACCAGATTGGGATGTAGTGAGCGCGATCGCGAAGTCGCTAGAGCCTACGTCAGTCGCTCTGGGGCAACCGCGCATTCGCCCCGCTGCACACCAAATCGCGTCCAACACAAACGTTGCACGCCCCATCACCACCGCGACTCCGAAGCCCACGCCACAAACCACCGCGGCAAAGTCCATCACAACCACGCCTCCGCGCGCACCAGATGTCGTGAAACCACCACCGGATTCCATCATCAAAACCACCCCGGATGATTCGCTCGCCGTTCAGACCTCTTCACCAGCAATGAACACTCCCGCAAAGCCCGCAATAACTAGTGGCACGTCTGCAACCCTTGCGACTAAGGAAACCAAACAGGTGCAGAGAGGTTTGCTAAACAAACTGAATCCGTTCAAGCGCGATGCGAAGACAAATGCTCCCGCAGCATCCGTCGCGCTAGTAACGAATAATGCACCGCCTCAACCAACGCTGAAAACCATTGATCGCAAGTCAGCGGAGCAATCTCTGGCGAGCGGACAACACCTTCAGAGCGCCGGAAAGCTTGCGGAGGCGTTGCAATCTTACAAACGAGCCACGTCGCTGGATGAGAATTATTTCGAGGGTCAATATCACCTAGGGTTGGCGGCATTTGAAGCGCGCAGCTTCAAAGCAGCTTCCCGCGCGTGGGAAAAGGCTATCGCCATCCGCCCCGATTCTGCGGATGCGCGATACAATCTTGCTAGGACGCTCAAGGCGGAAGGCCGCTTTCAGGATACTGCTGATGAGTTGGAGAAGCTTCTGTCACTGCATCCAGATGAGGCACGGGGACACCTGACTTTGGGCAATCTATACGCAGAACAACTTCGGGACGCTACCCGCGCACGAAAGCATTACGGTAGCGTTTTGAAGCTAGATCCGCTTAATCCGCAGGCGAAAGCGATCCGTTACTGGCTGGCAGTCAATCCCGGTTAAGCAACGATGGCATAAGTCTGGCTAGAGACATCTAGGGGAAACCGCGCATTTCGGCGGAAACTCATACTGATTAATATGAACTTTAGCGGACAAATGCCTTTTAACTGGTTTGATGTCGTCGTAATCCTAGCGCTTCTTCTGGGTTACAAGCGGGGTCAGTCACGCGGCATGTCGCAAGAATCCCTCTCCGTCCTGAAATGGATCAGCATCATTGCGGTCGCCGCCATCGGCTACGAACCGCTAGGCTCATGGCTGTCAACAGCAGCACAAATGAGCAAGCTTCTCTCTTACCTAGTCGCCTACGCCGGGGTTGCAGCAGCTGTAGCATTGGTTTTTGCAGCCATCAGCAGTTCGCTTGGCGAAAAACTTAAAGGCAGCGACATGTTCGGCAGTGCTGAGTTTCATCTAGGCAAACCCGCCGGGATGTTGCGCTTCTTGTGCATCGTGCTCGCGCTGCTGGCATTGTTGAATGCGCGCCTTTATTCAACCGCTGAAATCAAAGCCTCGGTGAAATATCAAAACGACAATTATGGCAGCAACTTTTTCCCAACGTTGTCCTCGATCCAAGACGGAGTCTTCTGCCAATCTTTCCTCGGCAAACAAGCTAAGGAACACCTCAGATTCCTCTTCATCAAGCCCACGCCCGCCACGGGTTCAAGCATTGCGGCCGCGAATTCATCCAGCAGCACTCCCGCTCCCAAAACTGGCAAGCAACGCGATTACGCGTTGCCCTGAACGCACGCCACATTAACATGGCCGCGTGGCTGGGTTGATTTCCGATAATACTCTCGACCGTATCCGAGCCGCTAACGACATCGTGGATGTCATTGGCGGCTATTTGCCGTTGAAACGCGCAGGCGGAAACTTCACCGCGCTCTGCCCATTTCATAAGGAGAAGTCCCCCAGCTTCAACGTCAATCCGCTCAAGCAAATCTTCCATTGCTTCGGTTGTCACAAAGGCGGCGATGTTTTCACGTTCGTCAAAGAATATGAGAACATCGGCTTCGTGGACTCCGTTCGTCGCCTCGCGGATCGCGCCAAGATTCCGCTGGAGATGGATAACAATCCCGGCGCGCAGGAAACCCGACATATCAAGGATCAACTCCTCCAGATACACGATCAACTCACGACGCGATGGCAAAGTTGTCTCGCCAACGAAGCCGCTGGCCAACTCGCGAGAGATTATCTGGCCAAGCGCGGCGTGTCCGAGGAAGGCATCAAGCTCTTTCGCATTGGTGCTGCGCCGGAAGCGTGGGATGACACGGTGAATTGGGCTAAGAGCAAAGGCTTCGATCTCGCCACCGTGGAGAAGGCTGGAGTCATCATCAAGAAAGAAGAAACCGGACGTTACTACGATCGCTTTCGCGGGCGGTTGATGTTTCCCATCTGCGATGAGCAAGGCCGCGTCATCGGTTTCAGCGGACGCGTTTTGTCCGGCGACGAAAAAACGGCCAAATACGTCAACTCGCCTGAGACGCCTATCTTCGCCAAAAGCAAAGTCTTCTTCGCGCTCGATAAATCCAAGCGCGCAATCCTCGACGCAGGATTCGCCATCGTATGCGAAGGGCAGTTGGATTCCATCGCGTGCTTCATGGGCGGCGTGCAGAACATCGTTGCGCCGCAAGGCACTGCGTTCACCGATCAACACGCCCGCATCATCAAACGCTACGTGGACGAAGTCGTCCTCTGCTTCGACTCGGACAACGCCGGTCAAAACGCCGCAGTCCGCGCGCTCGATAGCCTGCTCGCTTCTGGGCTTGCAGTGCGCGTCGCTGTCATGCCGCCAAAGGATGATCCAGATAGTTTTATCAAAACCCACGGCGGCGAGGCTTTTCGCGAGTTAATCAAAAACGCGGATGGATTTTTCGATTACTACCTTAAGCGACTTTGCAACACGAACGACATCACCACGGACAAAGGTCGACTCACCGTGGTGAATGAGATGGCCGAAGCGGTCCGCAAGACCGCTAACCCAGTTTTGATCGACAAATACGCCCAAAAAACGGGGTTGAGACTAGGCGTCACCCCAGAAGCCACACGCAAGGAATTCAGCAAGACCAAGACCGACCCCGTCGCGGCAATGCCAGACGACGAGTATTTTGATTCCGCAGCGGCCGAAACCACGGAAGCTATGCCACGCCCGACCAATCACGAATTGTGGTTGCTGAAACTTTTGCTACGCCACGATGAAGGGCTTGTTTGGCTCGTCGCCCATCTCGACACGGAGTGGATTCAACATCCCCTCGTCAAAGACATCACCGCGCGCCGCATGAAGACGCATCGTGAAAGCTCATGGAGAGGCATCGGCGCATTCTTGGATGACTACGAGAGCAACCAGACCCGCTCGCTCATAACGGAATGTATTTCTGACAAACACCCGCTACCGAATCCTGATCAACAACTCGCAGATATAACGTTGCGGTTGCGGAATCAATTCGTGGATCAACAGATGGGCGCGCTCATGCACCGCTTGAGCCAGCCCGAAACTACGGACACCGAGCGCGCAGACCTTTTGAAACACCAACAGGAGTGGAAAGCCTATAAACGCCAGCCTCTCTCGCCGTTGGCCTGACCGATCTCAAGATTTTCTCGCCCACCCTTCGGTCGCCTGCTCTATTCGCCAATGAATTCTATGACGCGGCAGAGAGCACTCTGACAGCAACCATTAAGCAATACGGCCTCCCCGCCGAACACGAATCGTGGGTCTGTTTTATATTTTCAAGAAATACTTCAGTACCAAGAATCAGGATATTACTGCAAATCATAGATTAAACACCACTGCCGCTTCACGGAATCCCAACACAGATCAAAGCAGCGTTGTGATTAGCGCTGCAGGCCGCGCTGCCGCGCGAGGGGGCTACCGGCAGGTTAGTCCCCGCAAGTCCAAATTTTCTTCCGGCTTGCGCGACGACGATTTCTGTGGGAAACCGTCTTCGCAATGAAAACCAAAAACGAAATCGTTGCCAACTGGCTGCCTCGTTACACTGGCACTCCGCTCAAAGATTTCGGCAAGCACATCCTTCTGGTCAATTTCAGCCACTACGTCCGCCTCTTCGCCAAGTGGCACAAAGTACCCGTGCGCGGCGCGGATCGCCCAATGCCCAACGCCACCGCAGGCGGTATCACAATCATCAACTTCGGCATGGGCAGCGCGAGTGCAGCCACAGTCATGGATTTGCTCCACGCCATTTCGCCTCAAGCGGTTTTATTCCTCGGTAAATGCGGCGGACTTAAACACGTCGCAAATCTCGGCGACCTCGTATTGCCCATAGCAGCGATTCGCGGCGACGGCGCGTCGAACGATTATTTTCCGCCGGAAGTGCCAGCTCTGCCTGCGTTCAGTCTTCAAAAAGCCATATCCACAACCATCCGCGACCACAAACGTGATTACTGGACGGGCACAGTGTATACCACCAACCGTCGGGTGTGGGAACATGATGAGGAGTTCAAAACGTACCTGCGGAAAATTCGCTGCATCGGCATAGACATGGAGACGGCCACTATCTTCATCACGGGGTTCCACAACGAAATCACCACCGGCGCGCTGCTGCTTGTCTCAGATCAACCGATGTCCCCAGAAGGTATAAAAACAGCCGCGAGCGACGAAAAGATCACCCAGGAATTCGCTAATGAACATCTCCATATCGGGATTGATTCCCTTCACCAATTGATTAATCGTGGACTAACAGTGAAGCATCTGAGATTCTGAAGCATAGTTCCCCGCTGGCAGGGTGCAATCGGCCAGCCCAAAAAACTCGACACTTCGAGTCACGGCGAGACACCACGCTTGCCGTAAATCCGCCTCGCCCTATACTAGAGCACTGTGGTTGCAGCCAAGAAACAACGCGTAATTTGCGGCATGAGCGGAGGAGTAGATTCTTCTGCTACGGCCGCGCTGTTGCAGGAGCAGGGTTACGACGTAGTCGGAATCACACTGAAACTCTGGCCGCAAGACTGTGTGAACCGCGCCGAGGACAAGTGTTGCGGACCGCAAGCGGTCACGGACGCACGGTCGGTTTGTCACAAGCTCGGTATTCCCTATTACCTCATTGACGAATCGGCGGAATTTCAGAAGCACGTCATCCAATACTTTGCTGACGAATACAAAGCCGGTCGCACGCCGAATCCGTGCGTGATGTGCAATCAGAACCTCAAGTTCGGGCGGCTCATTGATCGCGCCAATCAACTCGGAGCCGACTTCATCGCCACAGGGCATTTCGCACGATTGGAGCGCACAGAGAGTGGAAGGGTGCTGTTAAAGCGCGGAAAAGATTTGCGCAAGGATCAAAGCTATTTTCTCTTCTCGCTGCGGCAGGATCAACTCGCGCGAGCGCTTTTTCCGCTCGGCGAAATGACCAAAAGTGACACGCGTGAAGTGGCGCGGCATTGCAATCTCAAGACCGCCGACAAGGAAGAGAGCATGGAAATCTGCTTCGTGCCAGACAACAATTATGGCGGATTCCTCCAGTCGGCAAATCTGGTGCAGAAACATCGCGGTGAGATCGTGAATCTGCACGGCCACGTTATCGGGCATCACGATGGCATCGAGTTTTACACCATCGGCCAGCGCAAGGGACTGGGTCTGTCCACGCCACAACCACTCTACGTGATTGAATTGGATGCTGAGAATAACCGCGTGGTAGTGGGTGACGACGCGGCATTGGATCGAGACGAATTCACAGTTCAGAACTGCAACTGGATTCCTTGGGAAAACCCTCCTGCAAGCATCGAAGTGACAGCGAAGATCCGTTACAACCATCCCGGCACGTCTGCTACTGTAACACCATTGGAAAAGGGCCGCGCCAAGGTGAAATTGCACACTCCTCAACGTGCCGTGACGCCGGGACAAGCTTCAGTTTTTTATCAGGAAGATCTGGTGGTGGGCGGCGGATGGATCACGCACTGAGTCGAATTACAGGCAATGAAAGTTTTGCCTGCGGCCGGACATTCCTCACACAACACTTACAAAATGCTAACGAATGCAATCAGACATTCTTGAGCTGCCCAGTGGGAGTCCCCCAAACCGTTCTAGGCTGGTCACGCCCATGCGACCCACCATGCCGAGGAACAGATTACTAATAGGCGTCTGACCGTGTTTGATGAAGCGACCCTGCATAAGCGTGCCGCAACCGCCGGCCGCGAGAACGACTGGTAGGTTAGTGTGTGAGTGACGCTTGTCGTCAACATCCTTCGCATCTCGCAATTTCTCGATGAAACGTGCGAGTTGCTTTACATACCAAACGGCGAAATTAGAGAGTTTTTGGATTTTAGGCTGATTCCCGGCATGATGCGAAATATTATGGTGACCTTCTGAGTCGCCGATCTCAAAAAAACGGTTTCGACTAGGCATCGAAGTCCACGCCGAGCAGATCGCGAATGGTATTGTGATGCCCCACGCGATTGAGACGCCGGATTGTGACATGACCAGTATCCGGGTTTGGGAATCAGTGGCGAAGACCGAGCGGTTGATCCATAGCGTGATGCGTTCTTTTTCTTCTGCTGGCGGCTGTGATTTTTTCGCTGGCGGCATCAAACCCGCACGAAGGTTTTTCATGACATTCAACAAGAGGACGTGATCTTCCAGCGTGGCTTGGTCGTTTATAAATCCATCATACGTTAGGGTGCCATTGCTCTCCCCGTCCGCATGAAAATCGAAGCGATAATTTTCCGGCCGTGGTTTGATGGCCCACTGAAACTCTTTCATACCGAATGCGGCGGTAGAGTTTGCGACGATACCCGCCATCGCAATGTTGGCGAGAAATGAAATCTATAATGGCCCGCGAAATTCCATCTGCGTTTTTCTGCCACTTTCAGAAAAGCCGTTTCAAATGGAAAGCATGACGTTAAAAAAAAGCCGGGCGAACTTTTCGTCCGGCTTTTTCAATTTAACCATCTACTCCGTCACGCAGCGGCGGCTTCTTCACCGTCGAGGAATCCTTGCAAGTGACGGACGCGTGTAGGATGGCGTAGCTTGCGCAACGCTTTGGCTTCAATCTGGCGGATGCGCTCACGGGTGACGTTGTACATCTTGCCGATTTCTTCAAGTGTGCGTTCGTAGCCGTCAACGAGACCGAAACGCATTTCGAGAATCTTGCGCTCGCGCTCAGTGAGCGTGGTCAACACGTCGCCGAGTTTTTCCTTTAGCAAAGAGTAACTTGTCACGTCGGACGGATTTTCAGCGGTCTTGTCTTCAATGAAGTCGCCGACACTCACGTCGCCGTCGTCGCCAACTGGTGCATGCAATGACACGGGCTGTTGCGCCATCTTGAGCAGCGAGTTAATGCGGCCTACTGGCATGTGCATCTCATCAGCCAACTCTTCAGGTGTAGGTTCGCGCCCCAGTTCCTGAGTGAGTTGCTTCTGTGCGCGCCAGAGCTTGTTCATGATCTCGATCATGTGGACCGGGATACGAATGGTTCGCGCCTGATCTGCAATCGAACGCGTAATAGCCTGACGAATCCACCAGATGGCGTAAGTGGAGAATTTGTAGCCGCGGCGATACTCGAACTTCTCAACGCCTTTCATCAAACCGATGTACCTTCTTGGATGAGATCAAGGAACGACTGCCCACGATTCGTGTATTTCTTCGCGACTGACACGACAAGGCGCAAGTTGGCTTCTGCCATGTGCGTCTTGGCGCGATGGGCGCGGTCAGCGGCATTCTTCAACGCAGCAAACTGCTTGTAGAACTCGTCGCGAGTCATGCGGACAAATTGTTCCAAGGTGCGGATGCGGGATTGCTCGGCTTCAATGGAAGTGCGGCGTTCGGTAGATGTGCGAAGGCGCTCCAACTCCTGAATATGGCGGGAGCTGGTTTGCAATTTCTCATGGATGTTTCCAGCCACGACAATCATCTCTTCAATGACCTTCTGCTTATAGGCAAACTTGGAGAACATCTCCTGGAGTTTGATGCTCATTTTGCCAAGCTCTTTGAACAATGTTTCCTTGCGGCCTTTTTGAGCCGCTTTTTGCCAAGCCGCATATTTCTCGTCCACTTTTTGATCCATGGCGCGAACCTTCTTGATGAGGATAAGGAGGTCTTTGAGGTGGCCTTCTCGGTTGGCGACTTTTTTATCAACAACAACGCGATCGAAACGTTCCTTGGGCGGTTCGGACAAAAGCTTCTCTGCAATGGCGATATGTTCCTTGGCGGTGAAACCTAGGGCGCAGACGATGGTCTTCATACCGATCTCGGCGCCTTCTATGCGTTTGCAAATCTCCACTTCTTGTTCGCGTGTGAGCAAAGGAACTTTGCCCATCTGGTTCATATACATACGAACCGGGTCGTCAAGGATTTCAAGGCGTGAATCTTCCTCGGCCTCCTCAGGCTCTTCTTTCTTGGTTGCGCGCTGCACTTCAGCTTGATCTACGATCTCGACATCCAAACCGCGAAGCTTTGTAAAAAGGGAGTCCAAGTCTTCAGGATTGAGACCATCAGGCAGAACATCGTTGATGTCATCGTATGTGACGTAACCATGTTCCTGCGCAAGGTGCAGCAGGGTTTTGACCGTCTCGGTAAGGTCAGAAGGACCTGCGGTGGGATTAATCATCGCAGCGAGTTGGGGCGACGGCTTTTTCTCAACGGTGTTTGGTGCTTCCACTTTGACTGGAGCCACCGTTTTTGCGGGCGTTGCCACCTTCGCCTGAGGAGCAGCTTTTGCGGTTACCAAGTTTTTTTCGCCCACACCACGCTTGGCGCTAGGCAACACGACACGGCTATGAATCGCCGGTGTTTTTTCCTGACCATTTTTTGCGTTTCGTGACGTGCGCTTTGGAGTGGCAACAGTCCGAGATTCTTTTCTTTTCAACATAGAGATAATTGACCAGGTTCGCGGCTATCAAGTTCACAAAATATTCGGGGGTTTCCCCCTCCCAAACGAAAAGAGAACGTCAGAATCCTCCTTCGGCAAACTGTTTATCGACCAACGCCTTCTTGGGCACCGACTAAATCCGAATGCCTGACGCCAGCTGAGGCTACATCAGTTGCTCGAGAACTCAAGACAAAACACTACCAAGAAGGAGAAATAAGGGTTTGAGAGTATATCCAGCAGTTAGACTATTGATGTATTTGGTCCAAGCCCCGCTAAAAAAAGGGGTCTTAAACACCCCTCTACGCCTGACTATCCGGTTTGGCCAGAATCTTCTCCAAGTCCTCTGCCAAAAACCTGGTCACATCTTTGAAGCGATTGATATTAGCGGGATTTATTTCCATGAGTGTCTGATGCGCTTCCAGCGACGCTCGAGCGAGGGCTTCCCTAGAGGGATTACAGGTCTCTGAAAAAACCTCCCGGCATTCAGGCAACTTACCCTGAAAACTTTTGAACAGATGTAATACTCCTAAATTCTCAAGCAATTCAAGCAAACGCTCGTTAGCATTCCGCAGCTCGATTAACTGGGGCACACATCCTGGTCCACTTAGGTTCAGTTTCACCCCAAAAGCGGCAAGCACACCTAGGAAAGTGCTGTCCATGAGAGAACATTCCGACAAATCTATGACGATGTAAGGATAGCCCTTGGCCTCTAGACCAGCAAGTAATGTCTTGAAATCTACACTCGTGGCAAAGTTCGCGCGTCCCGCGACTTTCACGCAGGCGAACTGCTCACCAATCAACACCATCAGTTTGGCAGTGGGCAAATTCATTAATGATAATTTTGATCCGAACTCGTTTTTAATCCATTCACACTGCCGACAATTTGAACGAGTGTCTGCTGCAAAACAATCCTCTCATCCAGCGCGCTTGAAACTAGCCTCCGGTTCGCCTGCAATAATAACTCCATCGCGCGTATCAGCTCCGTCTGGGAATAGTTCCGCACCTGCGACAGAGCCTTGAACAAGACGTAAGGATTCAGCGCGAGCGGATTGTATTTCTTATCTGAAGGGAGTTTCGCCGCAGGCACACGTTCAATCTGCGTCTTGAAACCGTTGTAGTCGTTCGTCGCCTTGACCCAGCCCTCGAGAATCATTTCTTTTAACATCAGCAAGGCGCGAACCTTCGATATTAATCCGTAGAGCATCCCAATTTCACTCTTATCCTTGTCGAACTGCATCTCCCACAACTCATCGTCCAAGCACCGCAGCAAGACCGGCAGATTTCGATTTCCCAATGCGTCTCCCAAAGCAAACGCCCGTGCCATCTTGTTCTTTGTACAGATGGCGTTCACGTCCGCTTCGGTGATCTCCGATCGCTCTCCCAGGTAAAGACAAACCTTTTCCACCTCGTTGGCCAACTGCCGGGGCTGCGGCCCGATGCGCGCCACTAATTCCGCCAAAGCGTCCTCGCTGATTTTTTTATCGCGCGCCTGCAACGCCTTGCGCACCATCAACTCTGCCTGCACCGCCCAATCCTTGTCATTGACTGACCATCCGTCAAAACTCTCTACACCCCCGATTTTGTCGAGCGTCTTGTAAAAAACTTTACGCTTGTCCACTTTGCCGGCGCTGACCAGCAGTCGCACGCTTTTCCATTGGAATTCTTTCAACTCATGGGCAAGTTCTCCAAGCGTCTCCGTCACATCAGCGGAAGAAGCGGTGCGTTCGTCTCCTAGAAAATTACAATCTCGTAGCCACACCACCTTGCCGCTGCCGAAGAATGGAAGTGTTTGAAGCGCCTCGCGAAGTCGGCCAATGACTTTGAGCGCCTCTCCGCTGTTCCCAACCATGGCCTCGACGATCTCGTGATCTTCACCACCGAGTTCAACGCACCACTTTTTGAAAAGGTCTTTCGCACGTTGCTTCACAGCGAAATCATCGTCGCCGCAAATCAACGCAACAGCGGCATCCACCTTGGCAACAGGAGCAGCCATGTCACTCCGGTTCAGAACCGCCTTCGTTGATCTTGTCGAGAACTTCGCTCATGTCCTCCACCTGCTCAAATAAGGACTTGCTCACGTATATCTTGCACTTTTGCGCCGCAGCCAAGGCCAGACAATCGCTCGGACGCGCGTCAATCTCAACGATCTTCCTCGCCACTTCATTGTTCTGGGAAAGAATCAACCTAGCAAAGTATGTGGAATTTTTCAGTTCGGTGATGACCACGCGCTCGACGGAAATTCCAAACCCCTTGAACACACTCTGCATTAAGTCATGCGTAAGCGGGCGTTCCTTGGGCACGTCACGAAGAAAATCGCTAATCGCCTTCCCCATCTGAGGTTCGACGTTGATGACGAAAACCTTCTCATCATTGCCAACAAACAATGCACAACCGCTGTTTGCTGGAAGGATTCCACGGATATGAACGGGCACGACATCGTTCTTCATGTGGAAAGGTTATTCTCCCACAAAGAAAATACAAGCGCCTCGTGCCAACGTCGAGAAAGTCCAGACTCACAGCGTTAGCTCCAAAGAAGTATAATCCCTTTTAGATTTTCAAAAATCGCATGAACAACCAATCGCCGCGTCATAACTGCATTACTCGATTGAAAATGAATCGCTGGAAAATCAATCAGCTTTTAAAGCCATTGCTGCCAAACTGAGACAATAAAAACATGAGACTACAAACACTCAAGACCACTCAGTTTTCATTTCTCCCATTGTTGGCCTTCTGTTTTTTGAAAATCACAGGCAGTGCATCGCCCAATGTTTAGGAGACTTAGGGCGAGTCTCTCACACCGGGGAATTTTAACGGCGATAGCAAAACAGACATCGCAGTGGTGACACGGAATGACGGTTGCATACGTTATGGATTTGGGAATAACAGATTAGGTTGATCAAGTTTCAGACGCCTCGGCTCGCCCATCAAAGCCTATCGGAGAGATGAGTAATTGCATGGGTATGAAAAAATGCAGTCAACCATCGCGGTTCCTGACAAATTGCGAAGCGCGGCGCGGTTGGAGTCCAATCCCGATTAAAAGGAAAGTGATACGAGCTTGCCTAAAAGCGTCTGGTGGGTGACCGATAATAAAAAAGTCGGCTTCCGGATTGTGAACCCACTCAAAACCCCATCAGCCGCAGAAATGGCAAGCTATTGGAGTAACCGCGTGTAAAAGGATAGAAACAGCATCGTGACAAAGTAAACCATCCCCCCCATTTCCTCAATCACGCGCCGCCTATTTCTCTACCAAGTCATTAATTTCCGGAATGATTTTCTTTGTGTGAACACCTGAAAAATCAGTCGCCGTTCTAATTCACTTCAAAATCTGCAACATCGGCGGCGGCTGTATGTGAAACGGGTTGTGATCAAAGTCGCATCCTTCAAGCCACGCGAGCCAAGTCTCAATCAACTTCAATACAACGGTCAGATCAAGCTGCCAGTGAGTTGCCGGATACTTGGTTAGGTTGGTGCGCGCGAGCTTGAACAACGCGGCGGACGGTCGCAGCCGTTCCTTTTGCAGATGCACAAAAGCGCCCGCCAACTGAATGAGTCCCTTGAAAAAATCTCCAATAGGCCCTCGCCGATCCGCCAGCCAGAGTTCTTCAAGAACATCATGCGCCTCATAAAACTCCTGCCGGTTGAAGCAATCAAAGTAGCCAAGATAATACGCACTCAGTTCCCTGCCCTGAAATGCCGCAATCCGTTCCGCGATCTTTCCGCTCTTTTTGCTCATGGGTAAACCAATGCAGCTTTGGCCTGTTTGACTCAAGGTAATTTCTCCCCGGTAGAAAACATTTTGACGAATTGACGCTGTGTCTTTCAATTCTGTCGTGACAGAATAAATAGTATTATGCCTGATCTCTGGACAGCTCAGCAGAAGTTCATCCTCGACTGGGGCTGGTCAAGAGAGTGTGCGTTCTGCCCGGGCTGGATGCGCAACATTGAGAGAGCGTTGAGGCAAAGCGGATTTGAATTTGTTCAACTCCAGACACCCTAGGTCAAGACGCGCCTTAACTTGTTAGAAGCTGAGTTGCTGACTAAGTTGCGATTGCTGCTTACGATGCAGAAGCTCTCGGAAGTGCGGACGCCGCTGTCCTACTGGCACGTTACATCTGTTGGATCTGGACGCTGTGGATCATAAGCAAAATTCTCAGCTCAATGACTTCGATGCGCGCAGGCTGTCGTTCTTGGCAAAAAATCGCTACTGTGCAAGCGACAGATGCGAAACACTCAAAGGAGTCAAACCATGATCGCCATCAATCACGAAAGTGGAACTTTCTGGCTGCGATTGAAGATCTTCTTCACGCTGGGCAAACCTGATCAGAAGATCACAACTTTGAAACCCGCCGAACCAAAACTTAAACGCCACTCGCACCGAACCACCGTTTTCTTTAAAATGCCATGAGTCCAAAACTCTCAGATCTTTGGCGACGGGATGGCGATCTGTCGCGCGGAACATTTCTCTTTTGGGGCATTCTTCTTGCCGCCATCCAATTAAATCTCGACTGTGCGATTGCAGATGCGTGACTTGATCAACCGCAGACCATTTTCGGCTGGGAGACTTGGCGGTTCTATCTTTGGCAATCACCCATGCAAAAAGCGGAGGAGTCTTATATTTTAGCACTTCTTGTTGACTCGATTCCATTTGCGTGGGCGGGAACTATTCCCACACTACGCAGGCTACGTTCGTTAGGTTGGAAACCTTTTTGGGTTTTGTTATTCTTCGTGCCAATGGTCAAACTCACCTTCTTCGCAGTGCTTTGTATTTTGCATTCACACAGTGCAACATCTTCCAGCAGCAAGAACGGAATTGGCTGGGTTCATCGATTTGGCTCAGTGTTGCCGAGCGGCAAATGGGGCAGCGCGTTTTTAGCCGTGATAATTATGACTGCGATTACAGTGCTGGCAGCATGGACGGGCATTGCTGCATTCAAGGACTACGGCTGGACGATATTCGTCGGCCTGCCGATTTGCGTGGGTTTCCTGTCGGCGCTGATTGACAGTTCCCATGAGGAGCGAAGTGTGCGCGGCTGTCTCACTGTTGCGAACTGTTCGGTTCTACTCGCAGGTGCGGGCTTGATTCTATTCGCTCTTGGGGGCGTGATTTGCCTAATCATGGCCGCCCCGCTGGCTTTTGCGGTCGCTTCAATCGGCGGGGTATTGGGCTACGCAGCGCAAAAGTCGTTTCATTGGCGAGCGGAGTCGCCAGAACTTTTCTGCTCGGTCATCGTGCTTTTGCGGCTCGCGATGGGATTGCAGAAAGCTATTCCGCCCTCCCTGCCTTTGCTCTCAGTAAAGACCTCAGTCATCGTCAATGCACCGCCGGAAGAAGTTTGGCGCGACGTCGTCTCGTTCTCAGAACTTCCGCCGCCGAAGGAAATGATCTTCAAGCTCGGAATCGCTTATCCGATTCAGGCAGAAATCCAAGGCTGCGGATTCGGCGCAGTGCGACATTGCAACTTCTCAATAGGCCCGTTCGACGATCCCATCGAAGTCTGGGATGAGCCCCGCCTGCTCAAATTCTCTGTCACAAAAAATCCTGAACCTATGCAGGAATGGACACCTTACCGCGACCTCCACCCCGCGCATCTGGACGGCTACCTTGAATCGTGCGCAGGTCAGTTTCTTTTCACACAACTCGAAGGAGGACGCACATTGCTCGAAGGTTCAACATGGTATCACCATCATCTTTGGCGTGCAAACTACTGGCAAGCTTGGTCGGACCGCATCATACATACGATTCACAAACGCGTCATCAATCACGCGAAAAACTTTTCGGAGAAAACAGAATGAACAAGCAACGCATCATCCTCGCAGGCGGCTCGGGATTTCTTGGCGGAGAGCTAGCCAAGCATTTCAAGAGGCTCGATTGGGAAGTCGTCATCCTCACTCGTTCACCAAAATCACGGACGGATGGCGTGCGTGAAATTGTCTGGGACACGAAATCGCTCGGTGATTGGACTCGCGAACTGGATGGCGCTACCGCCGTGGTAAATCTAACCGGACGTTCGGTGGATTGCCGCTACAACGCCAAGAACCGTCGCGAGATTATGGACTCGCGAGTTTATTCAACACGAGTGGTAGGCGAAGCCATCGTTCGATGCGAGAATCCGCCGCGCATCTGGCTCAACTCCAGCACAGCCACGTTGTATCAACACACTTTCGGCACGCCGCACAACGAATCAAGTCGCGAGATGGATTCGGCAACGCAAGCAAAAGATGCTTTCTCTGTAGAGGTGGCACAGGCTTGGGAGCGGGCATTGTTTGGGGAGATGGAGGGACGACTCGCTTGTTCATCAAAAACATTTCGACGGGTTGCGCTCCGAACTTCCATGGTGCTTGGACTAGGGCGCAACAGTGTGTTCCCCGTATTGCGCAGGTTGACCAAGTTCGGTCTCGGCGGACGACAAGGCAACGGGGAGCAGTTTGTCTCATGGATTCATGTAGAAGATTTTTGTCGCGCTATCGAATGGATCATCACGCACCAAGAGTTAACAGGCCCGATCAATCAGTGCGCACCAAATCCCCTGCCAAACTCGGAAATGATGAAATTGTTTCGGGAGGTTTGCGGCGTGCCCATCGGTCTGCCTGCCTCTGAATGGATGCTTGAGATCGGCGCGTTTTTTTTGCGAACGGAGACTGAGTTAATCTTCAAAAGCCGTCGCGTGGTGCCGGGGAAATTATTGGCTAGTGGATTTCAGTTTCACTTTCCAACATTTAAAGAAGCCATCGAAAATCTGGAAGCCAGACTCATTCAAGACTAATCCGCGGTCTGCTTATTTCCTAGGCCGAACGGCAGCATGATCCGCTCAGTGATGAAGCTCAGAATACCTTTCTTCTTTCGCTTCTCTGCGAGAATCAACTCCACTGGATGGCTGCAAAGTGCGCAGAGCTTGAGCGTTTTTCCACCCTTGCGCCTGAACCGTCTCACACAAGCATCGCACTGAACAGCGAAACAGAACGAGCAACGATGTGTGACTTTCGATTGCGTATGGCGTGAACAAAGCATCTCGCCGCAGGGCAACACCACGGGCGGTGCGGGCGGTGCGGGGCGTTCGATTTCTGGAATGGATATTTTGACATCCGTTGATTCGACCACCAACTCCACATCCCCCAAACGGATAATTTGTCCAGGCTGTAACACGGCCTGTTTCACACGTTCGCCATCTACGAAAGTCCCGTTCGTCGAATCAAGATCGTGCAGAAGAATCCCCTGGGCAGAGAGCACGATGTCGCAGTGATAGGACGAAACCGTGGAATGTTTAATTGGAAAATGACACTCAGAATCACGACTAAAATGATTCACACCAAGGTTTAACTCGATCACCTCTGGTTCACCCGCACCCTTTCTGTTCAGCAATCTCGCCATTGTCCCTTTATCTGGAGTTTGGAACGGTTAACGGCCTGCACTTCGGGTGTCCAAACAATTCCCTAAATTTTCATCCTCTGAGCTCAGATATTCTCACCCATCGTCGGCGGTTGTTGATACTTCGATTCCAACTCGGGTGCGAGCGTTGCCGAATCACTCGCCAGCACGCGATAATTTTTGATCTGGAAAGAAACCTCACGTCCGTCTTCGAGTCCTTGCTGCGCGTAATCTTCCTTTGTCATACGACTGCGGATGATGAGTCCGCTAGGCAATTCCATCTCCAAGCGCAACAGAATGCCTAGGAAGAAAGTATGTCGCAGCACTGCGCGATACGGCAACAGACTGAGATCATTTGAAACCTGCACAGCATACGGACGGAATCCGATGCGAAGCCGCGCGCCATCCTCTTGACCCGTAGCAGGAAATTCAATCTCGTTGATCCGGGCAACGCCACTACCCACAGTTGCTTCCAGCACATTCATCACGCCAACAAAGCGCGCTACGAACTCATTCGCCGGTTGCTCATAGACTTCGCGCGGAGTGCCGATCTGTTCAAGGTTGCCCTTGGAGAAAATGACAATGCGATTGGAGACCTCCATCGCTTCCTCTTGATCGTGTGTGACGAAGATCGTCGTCACATTCAGTTCGTGATGCAACGTCACCAACCACTCACGCAACTCCTGCCGAATCTTCGCGTCCACCGCACCAAACGGTTCATCAAGCAATAAGACACTGGGTTTGGGCGCAAGCGCACGGGCAATGGCGACGCGCTGGCGCTGCCCCCCGGAAAGTTGATGCGGAAAGCGTTTCTCTAACCCGCTCAAACCAAATAACTGGATAAGTTCCGCCACGCGCGCCTCAATGTCCGCCTTTTTCCATTTCTTGATTGTAAGACCGAACGCGATGTTTTTGGCTACACTCATGCTCTTAAACAAAGCGTAGCTCTGGAAAACGAAACCGATATTACGCTTCTGTACGGACAGGTCATTGACGCGCTCGCCACGGATGAAAATGTCGCCCTCGGTGGGCAACTCCAGACCCGCAATCATACGCAGGACTGTGGTCTTACCCCCGCCGCTGGGACCAAGTAAGCCTACCAGTTCGCCGTCGTTGACGGAAAAGTTCACATTATTGACGGCGGCAACTTCGCCAAACTTTTTGGAAATATTCTTTAACTCGATGCTCATTCTCCTTTGCCCTTTGCAATAAATG
>Ga0114967_10001487_pt1 | contig 19570 bp, 16 predicted proteins | sample M_130628_MF_Meta_FD_92639 | JGI IMG/M metagenome (GOLD analysis project Ga0114967, IMG submission 92639) | Freshwater microbial communities from Lake Montjoie, Canada to study carbon cycling - M_130628_MF_MetaG | ecosystem: Environmental > Aquatic > Freshwater > Lake | place: Lake Montjoie... | reverse complement strand
TTTGCTTCCGTGGCGAGGTCTCTACCCGCGGCGAGGTCTGTACCCGCGGCGAGGTCTGTACCCGCGGCGATGTCTCTACCCGCGGCGATGTCTCTACCCGCGGCGATGTCTCTACCCGCGGCGAGGTCTGTACCCGCGGCGAGGTCTGTATCCACAGACGCAAGTACAGGCTCATCCTGTGGGGGTTCAACCGTCCAGCACAGCGCCGTCATTTGAACCAATTTGTGCGAGAGCACATGGCGATCTCTAGACATTGCAGTGTCTTATATGCTATAAGAGCGTGATTTCAAAATTGTCATCAAATCTGGCCGACAAGTTAACTAAATTAAACAAGCTCTACAACAGAAATAAGATGACAGACAGTACGGCAGATGAGCGACATGTGAGGTTTGCCGATGATACCGCGCCCAGCGATACCGACCCCTCTGGAAATGTATTCCGTAACCCGCGATTTGCAAATATTCCTGGCAACTCTGCAGAAATCGAAGAGAAGGCACACGCACTCCTAGATACAATTGGAGCAGATTCAGAGGACGCCGTAGGCCTGCAACACCTACAAGATCTGACGACATCAATTGGGCTACCCGCGGCCCGTGAAAGTTTTGAGGCAATGTTGGATGCAAATAGAGTCAACCCAAAGCTGCGCGCAGAGGCTCTCCGTGAGATCAAAGCATTCTCACCGATCAGTGAGATAGGTTGCATGCAGGTAGATTTCTTTAACATGATCACAGCCGCCCCTGGGACTGCGTACCTGGTTCTGGACAAGTGTCCGGCCAATCACGACCTGGGCGCTGAACTTAAAAGACTAAAAACGATCGTAGATGCCGATAAATGGGTTGAAGTAATCAAGCACCTCTCAATGATGGTGTACCTGGGGCGCTCAGTCTATTCAAAAATTGCTGAGGCCAATCGCCCACTACTCCGCCGCATATTTGGCCGGGATGCGCAGCATGACTGTGCCGATTTAATGACGCTCGGTGTTGATAGCAGAAACACGACCCTCTTTGTCAACCCCAGGTGGCCCGTGCGTGTTGGCATCTTTGTGCGATTCAAATAAGAGATTATACACGACGCGACTTGCCTCTTTTTTGCAGAATTTTTGTGGGCACACTCTCTACGGGGTTATCAGTAGTTTCGGTAGTTTCATCAGAAGTTGCCGATGCGTGTTCATCTGGGCGCGCCTCAGCAATCGCATCTGGGCGCTCCTCAGCAATCGCATCAGTATGTTTATCTGGGCGTACCTCAGTAACGTCTGCTGGCACACATGAGTCTGCAGACTCATCTACCAGATTAACAATCGAGGGTGCGGCTGTACTGTCTCTACCTGCCAACTGAGCACGCTTAATAGCAGCTGCAAATTCTGCATTCCCCAATAAAGGGAGACATGCCTGTGTCAATAATGCCATGTCAGCCGACATAGAGCTGTAACTACATTTATGACTGCACCTTTTCTTACTAGTACACTTAGACTTGCTTTCAGACTTGCTTTCAGACTCGCTTTCAGACTCGCTTTCAGACTCGCGTTCAGACTCGCTTTCGTACTCGCTTTCAGACTCGCTTTCAGACTCGCTTTCAGACTCGCTTTCAGACTCGCGTTCAGACTCGCTTTCAGACTCGCTTTCAGACTCGCTTTCAGACTCGCTTTCGGACTCGCTTTCAGATTCGCTTTCATACTCATTACAGTTGCCATCACAGTCACTGTCGCAGTCACTATCACACTCGTTGAGTTCGCTCTCATTATCAAGTTCATCTTCAAGTTCATCTTCATCAAGCTCATCTTTGCTCTGTCTGTTGCGAATACCATTAACTAGCTGAGTCAACTCTCCCTCCAGAAGGACCTTAACATACCACTCTCCATGCATAGTGATGAGAGCGGTTAAAGCCTCATCATAGCAGCGCTTTCTGTAGGAAATTGCAACAATGATTGCGGTCACACTAGCAACCGCGCACATAAGTGCAGCAAGCGAGAGATAGTCAAACGTAAACATGCCTGGGTATCAGGTTATTCTACAATGGTGCACTTTCTAATAATAGCAGTACTGCAGCAGTACTGCTATTGGGGTATTTAGATAGACCATGAAATAAGTCGTATTTGAACCAACAACAGTACTTATATAGTGAGATGGAATTTACATATCTTACGAAGCGCGACATCGGGGCTACTGGTGCCGCTGCCCGCTCCGTCGAGTCCGAGTATGACCGAGCGGCTTTAATGACCTGTCCAGTCATTCGAGATGAACGCCGAGGTCGATTTATTGTCTTCAAAAATCGAGCCGAACTCCTTGGTACCTACATGCGGATGGCCCCGAGCGAGCGCGCCTGGCATGAAGTCATCTTCGGCTGGCAAGCCCAGCGGTTGAAATTCGACATCGATGCGCCTGCGCACAAGCTTGCGCAGATCTCGCCGGAGGTTATCGCCGCGGGCCTGCAGGCAGCGCCGGGGCGGTGGGCCCCCCGCCCCGATCTCGATGCGGAGGTCGCTGCGCTGTTTGATGACGCCAACGATGACGTCAACGATGATGCTGATTGCAAAATGGCAACGCCAACCGCGGCAACTGCTGCGGTCGCCGTCATGAATCTGTTGATCGAGGCTGTTCTGGCAGAGCTGATGTCGGCCTACAGCTACAGCGGCGCCGCCGAGATCTCGCCATCGCGGCTCGATCTGGCAGTGAGCTGTAGCTCGGGGCCCGATGGCGTGGGCCCTGACGGGCCCCGTCACAAGTACTCTTACCACCTGCTGGTGCTCCCGTATGCGGTAAGCAACTGCTCTGAGGCCCAAGAGTTCACCGCCCGCGTCATCGAGGCGCTGCCGCCGTCGGTTCGCCCGCTTGTCGACGCGGCGGTTAACCGCCGAACGCAGAACTTTCGGATGGAGCTCTCGACAAAACCGGGCACCGGTCGGATGAAGGCCGCCAGCGCCGAAGTCGCCACGACATTTGGCACCGCCTGTGGCCTTGGCCCCAGCGATCTCTTTGTTGTTGCGGGTCCTGGGGCCCGCATCCTTCCTGAAGTGTACTCGAAAGTGCAGATGGCGCCACGGCCGGCGGCCGGTGCTCTCTCGCCGGCAGTTATCGATGCTGTGCTCGAAATTGCGGCAGAGGCTATTGGTGCATTTGAGCTCAGTGAAGTGCGCGGCACCCTATTGAGCTTTCGCCGCCGGGCCCCCTCATACTGCCGGCACTGCAGTGAAGTCCACCATAAGGATAACAGTCTGCTGATTGCAATCAGCGCCGCAGACAGTATTGACGGCGCGGCGGATGACGCGCCGATCTCTTGCCGCGTACTGGAGCGCTGCCGCCAGGCGCCCGGGCGCAGTACCGAGCTGGGCACTGTGCGGATCACTGCAGGCGAGCTCCGAGCGGCCGACCCCAATCGCCCGCAGCGCATGCGCAACGCCGAAAAAGCAGACAAAGGTGCCGCTGAGCGCGCTCTCAACTCGCACATAGCGGCAGTGCGCGCGCACCTCAAGGGAGAGCCCGCGCACCTCAAGGGAGAGCCCGCGCACCTCAAGGGAGAGCGCGCGCACCTCAAGGGAGAGCGCGCGCGAACGCACGATCCGCACGCGGCGGCAGCCAGCCAGTTCGAAGCCACGCCGGAGGCGCGCTGCACGCGCTACAGCGAGCCCGCAATGTGCGACTACGAACTCGTACCGACGCTGGCAATCTGCGCGCAGATGAAACTGGGCAAAACAAAAGCGCTGCGCCGCTACATCGACCGATACTTTCCAGTAGAGGGTATTGATCCACCCGTGATCCGGTTCGTGACGTTTCGGCAGACATTTAGTCGCGCGCTGCAGGACGCCTTCCCCGACTTCACGCTCTACTCAGACGTGCCGGCTGGCGTAGCCCTCGGCGCCGTCCAGTGCCCGCGCCTGATCGTGCAGGTCGAGTCGCTGCACCGACTGCCGGCGCCGCGCGGCGCCGACGCGACCGTCGACCTGCTCATCCTCGACGAGGTCGAATCAATCCTCGCTCAGTTCAACAGTGGGCTCCACCGCAACTTCTCGGCCGCGTTTGCGATGTTTCAGTGGATGATGGCTAACGCCCGCCACGTCGTCGTGATGGATGCAAACCTCAGCGACCGTACGTGGGCCGTGCTCGCCAGCATGCGCCCACAGAGCCCACCGCACTTCCACTGGAACCAGTTCCAGCGCGCCGCGGGTGACCAGTACCTGTTTACGACGGACCTGGGCGCCTGGCTGGCGCGCCTCACAGTCGAGCTGACGGCGGGCCGCCGCGTCGTGATCCCGACAAATAGCCTCGCCGAGGCCCGCGCGATCGAGGCCGATGTGCGCAGCAAGTTCCCCGACCGCGCGATCACTCTGTACAGCAGCGAGATGGCTCCTAGTGAGCGCGCGCGCCACTTTGCGGCCGTACACGAGTACTGGGGGAAGTTGGATGTCTTGATCTACACGCCGACCTGTTCGGCAGGCGTTTCATTTGAGCTCGCCCACTTCGATGTGCTGTTCGGCCTCTTCACCGACAAGTCCTGCGACGTGGAGACCTGCCGCCAGATGCTCGGCCGCGTGCGAAACCTGGGCCGGCGTGAGCACTTCATCTGTTTCCAGGCGTCTCGCCTGGCGAGCACACAGCACGGGGGCCTACCAGAAACAATCGCTGATATCCGGGCTCGCATCACCGACAAGCGGTGCAGCCTCTTCCGCAACGAGGCGGCAGGCCCATTTGCTGCACTCGGCTTTGAGTACGACCTGGAGGGTATGCCCGGGTTCTACGAGACCAAGTACTTTCAGCTCTGGCTCGAGACGACCCGAATGGAGAACCTATCGAAAAACAGCTTCGTGCGTCGATTTATTGACCAGACTGCCGATAGCGGCGCCGATATCGCCGGCTGGCCGCGGCCAGCCGGCACAGATGGGGCAGCCGCCGCAGATGGGGCCGCCGCACTTGTAGATGCGGCCACTGTTGCAGAAAACTCTCAGCTAGTTGTGGCTCACCGCGCTGTGCGCACTACTCAGCGTGCGGAACAGTTTGCAGCGGTCGCTGCAGCGGCCGAGCTCCAGTCGGACGAGGTCGAAGACGTCCGCATCGCGCTGTCGGTCGGCGCTGACGTCAGCGCAGATTTGCGGCGCGCTTATGAGAAGTGGCACCTGCGCGCCGCGTACGATTGGCAGGGGCGCCCTATCGATGCGACTTTCGTCGAAAAGTACTCGGCATCGGGCGCCCGGCGGGTCTACCGCAACCTGGGCGTGGCCGTGTCCGGCGCCACGATCCGAGAGTCGCTCAAACGTGCTGCGGCCGCTGAGGCGATGAAATATGCGCTCGCGATGGAGATCCGCACCGATCGGACAGCAGCGGCAATTGAGGGGCGCGACCTATTGCGCGACCGCAGCTACTACACTTCATTCGGCCTGCTGCTGGCGCTCTGGATGCTCAGTGCATGCGGGTTCGAAGACTTTCTCGACATCCGGTATGTGCACAAATGGGAGCTGGAGTCGCGATTAAGGCAGCTTCTGCCGGTGCTCGAACTCCAGGGCGCGCGCGCCCTGGCCGAGTTCGAGGAGATCCGCGCGGCCGACTTTAGCCGACTGCGCCGCGAAGATGACCCATTCCGATTCATCTCTGCGGTGCTCCGTTTCATCAACAGTATCCTGCGTGCTGCGTTCGGCGCGCAGGTCTCGCGCCTGCCGGCCGCCGCAGGGGGTGATGCATACTATGTAGCGTGGAGCCCGGTGGGCGAACTGTTCATGCTGACACCACAGGGCGCCGCCAACGCCAACGATCCGCGCCCGCATATCGTTAGCATGCTGCGCCCGCCGATTGCAGATGCAACTATGGTAGCGGCGCGCGCGCTCTTCATGGACCGTGTATATTACGAAGAGCAGTAGCAGAGGGTCTCTTAGATATACAATTTTTTACTTAATACCTACATAATGGAGGGCGGCGAGATTATTGCAGTGTCTGATGCGGCGGGGTTTGTTGGCGCCTTTCTTACTGTTGTTGAAGCTAAAGCCAAGGTGCTAGACAGATTTAAACTCATCCCCTTTCTTGTCCAGCGATTTCAGCTGGAACCAACCGATGAGAAGGCCCCTCTCAATATCTGGGTGGTCCCATATCGCGACACGAATGCAGTCGCGTTCGTGTCCAATAGCCGTAGCAAGGCAGTCCAAGTCCAGAAATCACTCCAGAACGTGGGGCTTACCTATCCCGATACAATTGACTACTGGATGTTGCCACTCGGCAAGGTCGTCGTTGCAGCGGGAGAGCGCCTAGCAAGCATCACTCGCGCTCACCAGATCTATGCTGACGAGTCTCTCCGTGAGGAAGAAAAACAGAGAGAGGCTGCAGCAGATGAACTGATTCAACGCGTCATCGAGGACCGCCTAGATGGGCCACTGGATCGCCTTATTAGGGAGAATGAACGAATTACTCTGTTTGACTGCGTTGTTGACATTGTAGATTTTGATCAAGCTGACTGTAAGGAAGCTGGCATCCAAGTTGCCAGTTTGGAAACTGGTGACGCTAGCAACGCTGACGTCAGCACTGCTAGCGTCAGCACTGCTAGCGTCAGCAACGCAGACGTCAGCAACGCAGACGTTAGCAATGCAGACGCTAGCAACGCAGACGTTAGCAGCGTAGAAGCTAGCAGCGTAGAAGCTAGCAGCGTAGAAGTTAGCAGCGTAGAAGTTAGCAACGCTAAAGAGGAGGACAAAACTGGAGTTGACATTGCAGCTGCGCATTAGTCCGCTTGCAATTATATGCAGACCGAATACGATGCCGGGTCTTGAAGAGTATATTACAGCACTGGCTATTCTGCTGATCATCATTGCTATTGGCATCATGATTCTGCCGTGGCAGTGTGGGCGCATCCGCGAGCACTATGGTGCTGCAAATGAGAGGCACGCTGGCCTCAATAGAGCCATGACACTGAGTGAGGCTCCGGGCCATGGCTGGCCCAGCTTCTACCTGTCAGGGTACCGAGGGGATAGCGCATCTGCACTCTCTCACATGCAGATGCGTGACTGAGAGCGGCATGCTCATCTGCAACATTTTTGTAACACTATCGCGCATCAATATCATAGATGAGGTCACATATAGCTGTATATTCGACCTGCAATCCGTTATGGTCTTTTAAATCCATCGAAGAGAGCTCCGTCAGATAATCGTAGAGGGCCAGTGTACTTAGCATAGGGATATCAATCCCGCCGGCGCGCAAGAGCTGTGCGACAATCTCATAACAGTGTGTATGGTGACCACCGCGCAGTAGTGTCGCGATAGTCTCTCTGAACGTCGGGTAGGGGGTGCCGACAGCAGCCACTGCTGCCTTATAGATTGCGCGCACCTGTTCGCGGCTCAGGCGTTGTCTCAACTGCTGTATTGAAACACTGCCCGAATAGAGCTTTATTGTTGCCAACAAGGGTACTAACAACATACCGCCCTCTTGTACTACAACATCTAAATGTCGGAATGGAGTTGTCTCTGCTATAAGGAGATTGCCTGCGTCATCTTCGACAACCAGTCCCATGTGCACAAATTTTTTACCAAAATAGCTTGATGTGAGGGAGTAGCTCACGGTCGGAGTGAATAAGAGGATATCTCCCGTTTTTATCGTTGGGTAGACCGTAGAGATGAGCGATCGCAGATAGTGTGTTGATATGATCTTATTGCAGCTGTCTCGGTGGCGCAGGTAGGCCCATGCCACCACAATAATAATAATAATTAAGAGTGCGGTAAGCAAAACTGCAGTAATCAAAACAGCAGTCGCCACGCTCATACTCATTTAATTAGAATCTATCTGCTATCTCTATAAGATGGGAGGTGGTTCCAGTATGAAATCCCCAGGCGAAGCATATGTGCCAGAGCAGCCACGGGCGCCCGCGGCTAAAAAACCAGTCACATCGCTGGTTGACTGTCTGATTGCAACTATTTGTGCCTACTTCTGCTGGAGTGGCCTCCTCCAGTTGGTTTCTGCCCATGTTACCGTGTTGTTGGATAGATTTATTGACACTGCCCAATACTGTGCGGGCGATAGCGACGGCCAGCTGTTTATTAGTGCCATGGTCTCTGCCGCCGCGCAAGTAAAGGGCGGCCTTGAGAGGGCTCGCCATGTCGAGTTTCAAGAGGCCGACCATGATGTGCTCTACGAGCACACACTAAGCGTTATCAAAAAAATCAGAGCGCGCGCTCATTAAGATTGACATCGCATTTTTACGCTAATTGAGACCCAATTCGGCAATAATCCCAGAGATGATCCGATCCTGCACGGGGCCCGGGTCGCGAAAGTTGAGGTTAGCGATGTTTTCTGGGATCTCGACCACAGAACTGCGTGGGTAGGGCGGCACGCGCGCAACTAACTGTGGAAACTCATCTCCGTACTTACCCCATAGCAGTGCTTCGTGCGCGCGCTGTAGCCGCGCCTGGTACTCTAATGAGACGCCCGCTGCTGGTTTATCGATTTGCGTGCTCTCCGCAGTTGGCGTACTCTCCACAGTTGGCAGTTCGCCCATTCGATTGCGCGCTGCCAACCGTTTCTGGCACACGTCTAGTGACGGATTTAGATAGTATACGCGCGCCGTCGCCAGGTCAAGTGGGATTAGAGGCTCAAACGTGCGCCGCCAGCTCTCATACATATCCATCTCGGTGTCGCTGACAACACCACGCTGCAGCTCCATGAAGATCTCGTCAGAGATAGGGCTGCGCTCGAGGACAAATACCGTATTAGCAATCTCAGCCGGGTCGACACGAGCGACAGCCTCCTGGATCTCCTGAATCTGTGTTATATAGACATAGGTCTGGAATGAGTAGCCATAGCGACGGGGGTCTGCGTAGAAATTGGCCAGGATTCCGATTCGCTCCCACTTGGGGACCGGCTCGAAGATGGCGACCGCCGACGGCGCAGAAAGTGACCCTTGGGCGCGCGCCACATCGCGGCGGCGGTTTATCTCCGCCACAAGCGCGCGCACCATTTCGGTTTTACCCGCTGCGATCACCCCCTCAAAGAGTACTACGAGAGCTGGCGTCACTATCTGGGTGGCCATTGCTGTATATATTGTAGCAGCTGTGCTTCAATTTTTAGGTGAAGAATTTCTTTCACAAAATTGCAACCCCTAAAGTTAATTGAGCATATATAGACAGGATGCTCTGCTTTGAAACTGCCTGTTGTGTGGTTTTCATCATTATTTTAATACTGTTCTTCGCCTATCCAATTTGGTCAACCAGCGTCATGTCAATGCGCCGCAGTGGATATCTAGTGTATCCATATGTTGACCTGCAAGCGCCGGGCCCTGATGGCGATCAGTATGTACTACATACGTGCTGCGTTAACCCGCGATGAGTGCACACAGCGACAACAATGCCACGCAGTTGTAACTGCGATACTTTTGTGCAGTCCAAATAGCTTCAATGAAGCATGAAGCCTGGTCGATACTCTGCCTGCTGGTGCTATTTATACTACTTGTTCTGATTGCAATCTTGGTGCGGTGCTTTGATAATATGGACACTCTTGACACATTCATGGGTGGGTCCCAAGATGCACAAGTACTACATGAAGATGCGATCTATGACGCGCACGACAATGCGCACGACGACGCGCACGACGACGCGCACAAAGATGTGCTTGGTGGCAACTCCACTCTCACAGGTCATCATGAATATCTGCAGAACCAGTGGGCGACTCTTGGCGATGAACCGAGCGCCCATATGGTTGGTGAGCACCCTCTGGATGCAGGTGGCTACATAACAGGGGGTGCAGAGATGGATGCTGGCCCTGCCGCCGGCAAAGACATTAATGGATTAGACGCCACCGGCGAAGACGCCACCGGCGAAGAGGCCACTGGTGGAGCCGCAAATAAAGTAGTGTCTCAAAAAATAGGATACGACAGCACCCATTGGACCGTAGAACCAGATGCGCAGACCAAACAGCCGGATTCGTCAATCTTGTTAAAATCAAAAAAACAGATACCCAAACCTGCAAAAAAGAAGTGGCAACTTTATAAGTCCTGGGATGATCTTAAAAAGGACCCGGGCGCCTCTGCAGACTACTTTGCGGCCCGCACTGCCACGCTAAATAACCCCCAGTTTGACTGGAGCAGTATCTATAGCATGTTGCGACCCCTTCTTGATGAGCCCCGTGAGTATGTTGGTGTGATTGGGGTCGAAACGGATGGGCGCACATTAAAACTGGTCGCCAGTGAGGCCTCTCCAGACGCTGTCGGCGAGGGCGTGAGCGAGACCTATTTCGCCGGCGTCCCTGCTGAACTGGTCGGCAAATATGCGGAACGCCCTGCGCTCTTCTTCTTCCACACACACCCAGCCGATGAGCGAGCCAGCCCGCTCCCCAGTTCGCCGGATCTTGCAACGGCAATCTATTTCGGGGCTACCGCGCGTTTCGCCGCTAGCGTTGTGGTATCCCGTTTCGGCGTTCTTATTTATGGGCTAGGCTGGGCCGGGTACAAGGCGATCAACGCCGCCACCGACTGGAAGCTTGCGCTGTTAAACTACACGCACGACGTGATTGCCGCCAATGAGTCTGTGCGCAGCTGGTCCTGGCATAACCTCCGCGACTACACAGATCTCTATTCACGGATGCGGATGTTTTTCTACGCGCACCCCAGCCCGCAGATGGTTGCGGCCAGCATCCACCCGCCAATCATGCACTGCATCGAATCTAACATTGATCACCTGATCATTAGTGAGTACAGTGCCGACATCAGTCGGCACCTGGCGGGCAAGCGGAAAAAGCAGAAGCACAAGACTAGGGCATCCAACGATACCCCAGTTATATGGTCGCACTACCATGAGGTGCCGCTAGCATTGGATCGGTAGTTTGCACGCATTCTATACTGATTCATTCTGCACTCTTATTTTGAATCAGAAACTATACAATAGTATAGAAGTTGTCAATGGCGCAACGAAGGCAGTATCGCGGGGGGAGTGATATGCGTGCGCGGGGTATGCAGACCGTCTCTGTTTGTTTAGAACCGGTGGACACGCCCGCAGTAAACGCGCTTGCAGTAAATGCGCTTGCAGTAAATGCGCTTGCAGTAAATGCGCTTGCAGTAAATGCGCTTGCAGTGGACGCACCCGCGATGGACAAGCCCGCAGTAAATGCGCTTGCAGTAAATGCGCTTGCAGTGGATGCGCCCTCGGTGCGCGATTCTGCCTATAGTGGCCTAATGCGCGATGCCATTCAGCTGCAGCTTACAAACGATATCTACCAGATGCTTAAAAGCGTAGCAAAGAGCACTCGAGCTGCCAGTGAGGCTAAAAACATAATCGAGCGGTGGCTGATCAGTATGGTAAATACAGGCGCGACGTCACCGCTCGATTATAGTATCTACCGCAGCTTGTCACCCGATGATAAGGTCAATCGCCAGCTGCGGACCGAACTCATTGACAAGCAGCTGGCTCAACCATCCGCTGTCGATACACTACTGCAGCGGATACTTTCAATGGTAGAGGCGGCACTTTCAGGTAGATTTGCGATAACTAATGAAGAGGTTGTCTGCGAAGATGGCGCAATCTCATACACGTGTCAGATTGAGAAACTGGGCGAACGCGCAAGCTCGCGCCTGTTCACATTTACGCACGCAGTCGATGAGGCCACGCGCCGTCTACTCAAGCATGGCAGTTGCGGTTCAGTCGTGCACGTTGCTCTTCGCTACGCCGCACTTCTATCCGGCGGTCAACAGTGGGGGATTCCGCATGCGCACGTCAAGTATCTGTATGACCATGCCAATGTCCGTAACGAAGCGTTCGCATCACCATTCAACTCAAGACTGCTTGGTATGCCGGGGGCATCCTTCTGTAGCCTATTTCTGGAGACCGATCGCATGTTCGGCTCAATCGGCGACTTCTTTGCGCTCGATCTCGCAACCGCGCCCGCTGGCAACTGGGTCGTTAACCCGCCTTTCGTCGATGAGCTACTGGCGCGCGCAGCCCGCAAGTGCCTCAGCGCCGTAGAGTCAGGGAGCGCCACATTCTACTTCATCATGCCGGCCTGGCGCGACTGCGAAGCCTACCGGCTACTGCATGAGAGCCGATTCACCCTAGCCGAGATAGCACTCATACCGGGCCACTACTATTATGAGTCGCCCGAAGGCGAGCGCATTCGGACCCGCGCCGAATCGGTCTACTTTGCGATCGTTCCGATGGGGGCCGCCGGCGCCGAATCAAAACGGCGCGCCCACTACCACTCGGTCCTGGAGCACTTCACTTCGTTGCGTGATGAGTAATTGAGAGGACCTATTTTTACAGAAAGTTACCATCTGCATCGCGACATAACCAATTATCAGTATGATTTTGATAACTATCAGAATTAGGAGGAGACCGGCGAGCGGAAACATCTTATTAATTTGAAAAAAACGATGCGATCAGATTAACAAAGGCAATATTTTGTAACTCACAAGCGACTGCACACAAGCGACTGCTTACAAGCGACTGCATCTTGCCATAATAAAATCCTGAATAAGAACCCCTTTGATGCGCTCGGATATACTTTTCTGGGCCAGCTTAAAGAGCGCACTTGGCGAGAGTGTAGGCTGTCGGTCGCGTCTGCGGATCTGGGCGATCTCGGCGCTCTCTGCCTCGATTGCCCAGAGCGCCGCTGCTAGGTGGGCACGGCGAGGCTCTTCTTTTGACCTGGGGCGGCGGTACGTTACCGCCGCAACATGTGCCAGATCGATGCGGCGCAGATCCTCATCAGAAATACGCATTGTTAATAGAGTGAGTACAAAAATCAAATTTAAAATTCTATAGTTGTCCAGCTTGTCAAATTGGGTCAGAACCCAAATTTGACAGGCTAGACAGACAATATAAAGGCCTCTTTCTTCCCACCATCATATGGCACTGCATACCCATTTGTTAACATCCATGAGTTTATGTGCAGCGACGATTGCGACCCATGTTCTGCTAAACTCGCATCCGGCAGGTACACATCGGCGAGCAGGCGCCCATACTTCTCGCAACCGGTATTACGCAGCTCTACAACATGACCGAGCACTCGCGCGCTCAGCGCATCGCGCGCCACAACTGCAGCCGCTTTCTCCGCGGGGCTCTTTCCGCGAAGCTCTGGCGAGTCGATACCGGTAAGGCGTACGGCGAAACGGTACATGGGCGACTCCGGATAGGGGAGCCGCGCCGCAATTGTGATCGTATCACCGTCGTAGACTTTGATCACAAGCCCATGGGTGATTGGCGGGACAAAGGGGGTTGTGTTTGCCCACGTGGGTGTAACGGCATCGTTTGTATCAGTAAGATGCTTAATAATAGACGCCGTGGGCGCGTTCGTTGCCGTGGGCGCGTTCGTTGCTGTGGGCGCATTCGTTGCTGTGGGCGCGTTCGTTGCCGTGGGCGCGTTCGTTGCTGTGGGCGCGTTAGTTGCCGATTCGGATGATATGCAAGAACCCATAACTAGGGATTATTTATGGAATACTATCCCTTTAACTGATTCGATTTTATACATAAGCAAAAAATGGGTAGAGCTGCCTGATTTGCCTCGCTAATATGATGTGATATCCAAGAACTCTTCAAGTTCGTTTTTTGCCTTTAAGTATGCTGGCTGGTCGCGAGCCGCCGATGATGAGATCTGGGCCAAACCCTCTCCAATAACAGTCCTTAACTGGTCAGCGAGCGCTGGCTGAGGGTATGCAGCCATAATGAGCGCGCGCTGTAGCACGAAACAGTGCATGATATGCAGATCGAGCAGCGCAAGTTCTTGTGTCTGCGAACCCGCAGCCAGTGCCCTGATCGCTGCCTTTTTAGCCTCAATAACTGCGGTGGCAAATTCGGAATCAAGTATAGGGGTCGCATTTTGAGATTCGATTGCGCGATAAAAGAGTAGTTTTATGAATGGCGTCCACGGGTCATCCCATCGGACAAAATCCAACTGCGCCTCTGTGAACTCACTAGTATACATGCGACATAATTGGAGGGCGCGTGTAAATAGGGGCGCTGCTGCAAGCGAGCCCGCAGCAAGCGAGCCCGCATCGAGCGAGCCTGCATCGAGCGAGCCCGCATCGAGCGCAGTTGCCGCCTGCACTGCAATCAACATTGAAGAGAGCTGGATCAGAAGCAGTTCAATACTTTCAAGAGCGTCTGTTGATGGGATCGCAGCCGCCATATCACATGCCTCTAACGCTAACCGAAGTGCTTTTTGACCCGCCGCCGCCTCGACACATAACGAGACGGCTTCCAGTTCAGACTCGCTCTTCGATACCATGTGTGCAGTGGCACGCGCAAACACGAGAGCGGCCTCAGCGCTCTTGATCCGGGCCAGCCGCATCGGTGGGTCGCTTACCGAAGCCTTAGATTTGATGCGCGCCAGTAGCAGCTCCGCCTCGTCGAACTTAAAATCATCTAGTAGTTTTAGCTGTGCCGCGAGGGCCTCGTCAACTGTGCCATCGATCGACGCCATCTGATATAACTATCGCGCCTAAATACTAATTACAGGCCAAATAGGTAGTGTAATAGATTTTGAGATGCACCCGATAGGGGTGTTGACAAGTACAAAGCGGCGCCAGCCCTCGACACTGCAACTGCAATTACGATCGCTAGTAGCAGCGTGAGCACAATCAAAAGTATCGCGCTACTGCGGGGCGTAGCCACGTTGTCGACGCCCCAGTCAGGGTCGAGCGGCCAGTCGTTGGCGACGCAGGGCGAGATAGCGACGCCACCCAGCGTCATCTGCTGCATCACCGAGGCCGGACAGGGACTGATGCCGCGCCGCCGGCACTCGTCAATCGGGCATTTCATATGGTCGAGCCCCAGGGCATGCCCCACCTCATGCGAGATCACATAGTTGTGGTAGCGGTCCGGCGGAAGGCCGGAGGCTGCACCCGTCACCCAATTCTGCTCATTTATCGTTATCTCCCGCCGGTTAGGGTCCCAGCAGGAGAGGCCTGAAGACTTATCGGCGTCTCCCTGTTTGGGCTTTGAGTAGCAGCGCCGGTTAGTCTCGGCCACTGTCGCGAGCCTGATCAGAATGTCTGCGCGCGACACTTCGCCCGTCAGGTCTTCGAACGAGTACCCATACTTTTTCCAGCCGCGTCTGTCGTTTAGCACGCGCGCAACCTCCAGCTGAAAGCCGGCGCCGGCCGCGGCGTCTACGCCCGGCGCAACCGTAACCGTATAGGTGATGGTTGGCATGCTATATGAACTAAAAACAAAGCGACGGCTTATCAAAGAGTAAATTGCTTCGGCACTTAACATAAACAGATTACCGTTTATTCTGTGAGTGGATTCGTTGATCATCATGAAATGCTGCAAATTTCCCAGAAAGAAACTCCTGGATATGATCAGTAAATACAGGTACATTTGTAGCCAGTATCTTATGACTTTCAAGCGTTAGCGACAGGTTGACATCTTCGTAGCGGCATAGAGCGGGGTTCATATGGCTGGAGATAACTTTCATGGCTGCTGCACTTAAGAAATAGAGTCCGCCTCGGCATGTGCTATTTGGGGGGAGCAGAAAGGGGCTCCTATTCTCTGGCCACCTGAACTTGTCCAGAGAATAGACGGAGTATTTGGGCAGACTCCTAACGCAGGCATTACCACAGTAATCCAGATTGGCCCCCCGGCAGACTTCGATAAATCGTTGAAGACTGTCAGGGTTGACAATAAAATCATCATCAACCTTAATAAGGTAATTGGGGGAGAATCGGGCAGTGATTTCCCGAATCCCGTATGCAACCTTATAGGAGAGACCGTCATACCCGTCATCACAGTCAATGCGCAGCTCACGGGACTCTTCATCAAAGGTGCATTTGACATCGGCCAAGGCGGCATCATGGTGCTGTAAACCATTTCCTATAACGATTACATAGGGTATCTTACAGGGTGCCAACCACCCCTCAACAATTCTCCCCAGCTTCCATCGATTGGCTTCGCAGCTTAGTAGCATAATCATGATTGTGTATATGCAAATCATAGGAAGTTCTAATACGATTCCACATATTAGAACCTACTCAGGTATGGAATAATTGTCAATGTCCACTGAGCTCCCTTTCGTGAGCGTCCTAACCCCAACCTACAACCGGCGCCGATTCTTGGCCAATGCGATCGCCTGCTATGAGTCCCAGGACTACCCTAAAGAACGCATGGAGTGGATTATCCTTGACGACGGTTCAGATGCAGTCGGTGACATCTTTGAGGCCGCCAGTGCCGTGGTTCCTAACATTCGCTATGTGCGATCAGCCGAGCGCAAGCTGATCGGCGCAAAGCGTAATGAACTCCACCGGCTGGCCCGCGGAGAGATCCTCCTTTCGTGGGATGACGACGATTTCTACCCGCCCGAGCGCGTCTCACACGCGGTTGAAAAGCTGCAGTCGGTCCCCGACGTGCAGGTCGCCGGTTCCTCAACAATCTACATCTACTTCAGTGATGTCAAACTCATCCACAGGCTGGGCCCCTTCTCACAACGCCACGCGACAAACGGCACTATGGCAGTGCGCCGCGAGTTTGCGCTCACCCACTTCTACGACGAGACGGTGTCGCATGGCGAAGAGGAGTCATTTCTGAACTACTTCTCATTTCCGATGATCCAGCTCTCGCCCCTGAAGGTTATGTTGGTAATGAGCCACAACAGCAACACGTTTGACAAGGGGCAGCTGCGCGACAACCCCCGGGCAATGTCTGCGCGAACCGAGCTTAAACTGCACCACTTCATCAAAGATGAAAAACTGCGCGAGGCGTTTGACGCGACAGCCACGGCCTATGCAGTGCCCACCGGGTCTGAAAACACAATGGCTGAGCTCGCTGAACTGTCGCGGATCGCAAAGGCTAAAAAGGCGACAGCAGATGCGAGCAGCGCAATTGCATCGCCACTTCTGGATGCCGCGGAACGCCTCGAGAAGTTGCGCGCACTGCGCTCCCCCATCATTGCTATCCACCAAAATGCTCAGAGCTACACGCCTGGGGTTGTCGGTGCAATCCTTGCCCTATACCCAACAGCATTAGTAAATAACGCAGCCAATCCACCAGATATAGTTATCTCACACGTCACTGAGATTGATGGCATTCTAACCAATCCGGCCAGTTTTCTTATCGTGATCTCCGGCGAGGCTTGGACACAGCGCAGGCGCGCCGACATTGCGATTGCACCCTCGCGCACCGCCAATGCTGAAAAACTCATCTATTACCCATTCTACCATGCAAGCCTGGGGGAGAGACGCGTGCCCTTTCCCACAACCACGCCGTTGTTTGACGAGCGCCGCGACCACTGCGCCTTCATGTACGGCGCCGTGTGTGCGCACCGGAATAAGATGTTTGAAGAGCTGCGCGCAACGCCTGGGGGCAGCATACTCTTTCAGTCGTTGGGTACGCAGTGCAACCCGAACCCGCGCCCGAGCACTCGCCACGTGTACAGTGCAACCGAAACCTACAACGATATTGCGGTTGCGACCTACCTCACTTTTCGATTCGTGCTTGCTATCGAGAATGCCTGGGTTGACGGCTATTTTACCGAAAAAGTGATCAATCCGATGGCAGCGGGCTCCATCCCCGTCTACTGGGGGCACCCGAGCGTGTTCGACTACATAAACAAGAGACGAGTGATCTACATCCCCGACTTTAAGTCAATGGAGGACCTGGCGGCGGCGCTGGTCGCAATGACGCCGGCCGAATGGGCGGATATCGTATCTCAGCCGTGGTACACGCCGCGAGGCAGGCCTGATGAGGTGCAGCGGACGCTTGAGACAGATATCGCGGCAGTGCTGTGCCCAGATCCATTAAGCTCCGTTGCGGATGCCACAAGCAGTGCGGCCAATCTGGAGGGGATCCCACCCCTCTACTACATTAACTTGGACCGCCGCCGAGACCGGCGCGACCATATGGAGAAGATGCTGTTGGACGCGGGTATCACAAATGCCACCCGCATCACGGCGACGGACGGCCAACGGGCCGCCAACTGCATCACAGAGGCGCCCCCGGGGCTCAGCTGGAGCGAAATAGCCTGCCTAGTCTCCCATCTTAGAGCAATCCGGGAGTGGCTCGAAACATCTGACAGTCTGACCGCGATCATCTGCGAAGACGATCTCAGCTTCGAAACGGTGCCGCGCTGGGGCTGCGGCTGGCCGACCATCGCAGCCGCTCTCGAATCTGCCAAAATGTCTGATGCATCCGACTGGGAGCTGGTGCAGATGGCGATCATCTACACCCCAGGCCGCCCCACCACTATCAACCTGCACGAGCGCCGCCCCGAGGACTGGTCGGCCTGCGCCTACCTGATCCGCCGGCCATATGCGGAGAGACTGGTCTCAACCTACTGGAATGCGGCATCTCGCCGCTGGTCATTCCCTCCGTCGACAGTGCGGCAGACAAGTGAAAACGTGATACTGCTCGCCGGCAAGTGCCTGAGCATTCCACTGTTCACGTACACAAGAGCCGATTCAGACATCCAGACGGCGGAGCATGTGGAGACATTCCATACGCGCTCGCGCGACCTGGTACTCAGCGCCTGGCAAACTCATAATGCACAGAGTCTCTTACGGATGTTTTCGTTTGAGGCACCGGTCCCTGCGCAGTAATTAAAAACTGCCCATACACTCTTTTTCAGCTGTTCTGTATAGATCGATGTCTACTCCACCCACGCCTATGTCGCCGAGCGGCGAGGGGGGCGCCAGTGCCGCCAAGCCCGTTGTCAAATGGTCTGACCAGGAAGAGTACCTGCTGTCGCTGTGGGCTGACCGTGCTCTCTGCTACAAGATGCTGCACGAAGATGCCCAGCGTATCTACAAGCGCCAGCACATGTGGTTCTCGATCCCCGTTATCGTCCTGGCGACACTTGCTGGCACTGCAAACGTCGCAATCTCCTCATATGTGCCCAACGCCTATATTTCGACCGCCCAGCTCGTGATTGGGGGCGTAAACCTCTTCTGTGGAGTATTATCAACTCTCTCAAACTATTTTCGCGCCGCCGAGAAGTGCGAGAGTCACCGCAATGCCTCGGTTGGCTGGGGAAAACTCTACCGCAGCATCTTTGTAGAGCTCTCGCTGGCGCGCGATAAACGCAAGCCCGTGACCGATTTTATGCGGCTCAGCAAAAATGAGTACGACAGGCTTACTGACAACGACCCCAGCCTACGCTCGAATGTGTTCAAAGAGTTCACCGATAAGGTTGCACTGAATAACTCGGTAATTATTCTCCCAGAAGAGTGCGGGAACCTGATGCATACTAGCAGTTGGGAGCATGTGGCAAACCACCGCCTTCGTGTAATGGAGGCTCGTGGATCTGTTGCCGAAGAGAAGGGTACTTCGCTCGAACTGATCAAACTGCAGCCGATTTACGAAAATGACGCGGCACCGATGAATATTCAAGCAAGCAATACTGTCGCTGTGGAACAGGCTAGCGACCTACTGACAATCAATCCACTATATTTGATGGGGTCTATCAACTCACTGCAGCAAGTGCCGCCGCAAACGGTGCTACAAGCGCCGCAGCAAGCGCAGCAGCAAGTGCAGCAGCAAGTGCCGCCGCAAACGGTGCTACAAGCGCAGCAGCAAGCGCAGCAGCAAGTGCCGCCGCAAGCGCCGCCGCAAGCACCTATGGTTCCACAGGCTATAATACAACCTGCTGTAACGACCACCGTAAAACAGTCGGTGCCATCACTCCAACCTAT